>Ga0233415_10000706_pt1 | contig 15352 bp, 20 predicted proteins | sample Na_anoxic_12_MG_FD_188631 | JGI IMG/M metagenome (GOLD analysis project Ga0233415, IMG submission 188631) | Seawater microbial communities from Saanich Inlet, British Columbia, Canada - Na_anoxic_12_MG | ecosystem: Environmental > Aquatic > Marine > Inlet | place: Canada: British Columbia... | reverse complement strand
TCTTTGTTGAGAATACCCAACACTCTTTGATAAACAGTATCTATACTTACGCTCATATTTTTTTATTTATAGTAATTAGGCCACTCATACAATGGCCTAACCACTATGAGTGACTATTTAAGTCTTTTTTCGATTGCTTTATAAACCTCAACACCGTCATCAGTTTTAAACCATGCAGCTAATGCTGAATATGGATTTTCATCGAATGGTATAGTTAAAAGCTTTCTTTTAGTATCGCCGTACGTAAAAGTTCTTTGATCTGCTGATAATTGTATAATGCGTGACTCAACAGCTTTAATACCAAAGTTTCTTAATTGTACATTATCGTCTTTAGCAAGCTCAACAAACAGTAAAGGTTTTCTTTTTGCAAAAATCAAACCATCGCGTTTTAATTCGCTGCTTGACAAGTCATTAACTTTGTTACCAAATTCAACTCTTAAAATAGCTTCTAGCTCATCTATGCTAAGTGCCTTAGCTAGGTTTAGCGCTTCTATTTCAGCCTCAATCCAATCTAATTGATTTGCAGCTTGTTGTACTGGCTTGTACTCTTCATACACCTCGTCTTTGAAAGGGTGGTATAATGAAAGTAGTTTTTGTAAATTTTGATTTTCTTTTGGCACACGTAATGCCCCATCTCTCATTACAATTCTACCTAAAGTGGCAGGTCCTTGTTGTTCATCAACAAATGGCGATCTTTGGTTGGTAGCGTATTTTAACTCACGCTGGTAACCTTTATTTTCGTCAAACCACATTAAGGGTCTTTTTGCTGAATGTTTAGATGGTATTGTAAATACTAAAGGTTGTTTATTGCTTTTAAGCGTATATAATCTATCTTTAATTTCCCACTCTGGTTTAGCGGGTTGTTTTTTAATTTGTTGTGTTTTTTCAACAACTGGCTGAGGCGCAACCTCAACTTTTTCTTCTGCGTTAGCTTTCTTAGCCATAATATGATATAATAAAAATGTTAATAAAGGTAATAACTACCCCCGTAAATTCAACGAGGGTAATTACTACAGTAAAAATACTAGCTTGTTGCTTTCAACAATACAAAGTTGTTAGCAGCTTGTACACATAGTGCTCTTTCAGATAAGAAATGAACATTCATTTCATCAGCGTCACTTGTGAAGTTACCACCAACTGATCCAGTCACCCAAGACTTTAATCTACGGTCATCAGCTTCAGAAGCTCTGTAGCGAATATGTAGGAATGGTCGTGAGATATTCTTTCCTAATTGTTGATCATAAACTGTTGAAGTTCCTGCTGGTACCAAAACACCTTCAATATCTGCAACCAATCCACGAGTTGTAGAATCGTTTAGATATTTCCAGTCAGTCTTATAAAAATCATAAGAACCTCTTCGGAATCCAGAGAATCCTAAGTTTAGAGCCATATCTTCAGAGTTGTCAAATACACCGTAAGATGTACCGCCAGCTCCGTAAGAATTTTGTTGTGCTAGCATGTTATCGATAGACAAAGAAGTTCCACGATCTAGGAAAAGCATGTTTTCTTCGATAGCACCTTGCTTATCAAGTTCAGCTAGAATAGTATCAAATTCAGCAAGACCTGCACCATCTGCAGCGGCAAAGTCAGCGTCATTATATACTAAACCACGAGTCTCTAATACAGAGAATAAACCGTCAGAACCAGTAATCGCTGAACCGCCTCCAAATCCAGAAGCAGGAGTGATAGCTCTTGTTGTTCCATCAACGTTTAATGATTTCTCAGCTTCAACCATAGCCATTTCAAGTTGATCTTCAAAACGGATACGAGCTTCGTGCTCAGATTTTAAGTACCAAAGGTAACCAGAAGTTCCAGCTTCAGTAGTTACTTCTACCCAACCAATTTGAGCAACATCAGAACCGTTTACATTATACTTATCTCTAAGGATAATTGGCTTGTTGTTGAAAGTTGTGAAAGAAGCGTCAACTGAATTACCAGCGTTGCTAGTTCCTTTAGCATATTCAGAACCGTAAACAAATACTTTTACGTCGTCCCCAGTTACTGTAATACCAGAAACCTCACCGTAAGTATCTACAGTTACAGTTTGTCCTACTACGTCTTTAACATAAGCTTTCTGAGTAGTGAATCCTTTAGACACGATAATAGTCATACCTTTACCGATCAAGTGACCAGCTGGGAATGTAAGATTAGCTGTATCTACTACAGAAACATCGTCATAAGCGATATGTAAACGACCTTGCTCAGACCATACTACTTGGTCAGAAGCCATAGGCATCTCTGCCCCAACCATACGTAAAAATCCAGAGATAGTACGATTACCGTATCTCTCTACTTCTTTTTCGTATACTTCAGGTAGAAATTGTTGTGTAAAATCCATCTCTCCTACAGAAAGATAGTTGTCACCAAACAAGCCCTTTACTGGGCGTGGGGTCAAGTGACTTAGGTTTGCCAACGAGGTTGGCGAAGTTGCAAATGCCATTTTATTATTTTTTAATGGTTAACTAATTATTTCTTTTTAATCCTTAGCTTTGAACCGCGTACATTATCACCGGGCACTGCTCTAATAGTCCAGCCATTCTGTGTCGTAACTTTTTCATGAGTCCCTCTCGGATCCATATCTACGTTTTTAGACCTGGCTACGCTATCTTTCATTGCATCAGCTTTTCCTTGTTCATAAAAGTGATTGGCAATAGTATCAGCGTTCATTGCTGTGAATAAAGATTTGTGATACCCTTTAGCATCAACCATTTCATTTTTATCATTCAAGAACTTCTTGACGAAATTATTAATGTTGCTTTGGGTTTCTTTAACTTTATTCGCATCTTTTACTTTGAACCGATATTTTTTATCCCCCACAGAATAATCAAAACCTTTGAAATCTGTACTAAATACATTATCAGTTTTTTGTAAAAATGTTTTTGCTTGCTGGTTTTCAACTTTTTGAGCCGCTTCTTGTTCTTTGTTATAGCGATCAAAAAATTCTACAGCTTTTTGCTGATCAGGGTTTAATCTTGATCCAGCTTTAATTTCTTCGTAATATTTGGATTTTAATCCATCTAAATGCTTTTTAGCTTTAGCTGCTTCCTCTTTAAAAGCAATTTTAGCTTTTTTAATAGCACGTTCGTCATCTAATTCCTCATCGTAAGAAAACTCTTCCATTAAGACGTTTATGTCTTCTGAATCTAGATGAGGTTTTGTTGTTTCATAATACTCTTTAATTAATTGAGCTTCGTTTAATTGAGAGTAATCAGTATTTAGCTTTACGTAGTCTTGCAACGTTCCACCGGTTTCATTCATAAATTCAACTACCTTCTGTATATTCTCAGGCAGTTCTATACCAGCTTCCGCTTCAACTAATGCTTGTTCTACTTGCTCTTCTAATTCTTCGGCAGCCTCTTCGACCTCTTCACCTGTTACTTCTTCAAGAACGGGTGTTTCATTTTGTTCGGGCTCCCGTACTTCTTCAACCACTTCTTCGCTACTTGGCGAGTCTTCGGATTCTCCGACAACATCATTGCTGTCATCTGCGCTTTGCTCTTGAACGGCATCTTCTTGTGGCTTATTTAATTCTGCTAAATTAATTTTAATTGTGCCTTCCTCGTCTTGTGTTACAGGGGTGGGTCCATTCTCTTCAGCTACACTCGTTTCCGGCGCAGCCTGTTCTTGAGTTTCCTCTTGGTTATCAAGAACTTCTTCTTGGTTTTCTGACATGATAAAATATTATATAATTATACACTACTATTATTACCTAGGCTCGAAAGAACCTAAGTCAAAACCGCCTCCTATTATATCGTTTCCGCTAGACTCAAAGTCTTGAGGAGGAGTGTTGTTTTGTCTTTGCTCTATAAGTTTACTTTGCTGTGTCGCTTGTAACTTAGTTCGATCGTCTTTGCGATCTTCTTTTTCATTTTCTTTTTGTGACAGAGATTGAGTTTCTAGACTCTTTAGTTGCATATTGTATTGGAACTCTTGAGCCATTAATTCTTTCTTAGCCATTACTTCAGCTTGTAGTTTTTGCAAATCAAATTGGTTTTCCATTTGCATCAACTCTGCTTTCTGTGCTGTTAAAGCTTGATTCTTTTGAACTTCAGCTTGAGCGGCTACTTGTTGTGACTGAGCATTAGCCTCTGCTTGAGCTTGAATATTTTGCTGTTGCATTAACTGGTCACGTTCTTGTTTCTTTTTACGTCTTAATTTAAGCAATTGATTAGCCAGCTTAATATTCTTAATCTCTCTAATATCTATTGCATCATCTAAATCAATTAAACCAGCTGACAATGCTGTTTGTATATTATTCTCTAATAATGCTTTTTCCTCTTCGTCCGGTGTTAGCTCTAAGAATATACCAAAATCATACAGATGTAAATCACCCATCTCGCCTAACGTGGCTACATTGTGTCCACCTATTTTTTGTATAAACGCTTCTCTTGTTGGTGAATACTCTAATATATCTGATATCCTAAGTGATAAGCATTCAGCTAAATGAGACGTTATGTTTAATCCGGCTTCGAGTATGTGTCTTGTTGCGGTATTTGAATTCGCCGCTGCTAGCTTTTGTACGCCAACTAATGCTCTTGAGTCTGGAGTACTTGCATCTCTAGCTTCATTAAGACCGGTTACGTCGCGTATCATTTGTAGGTAATAATTGTAAGTACTAATTAAAGCTTGCAATTTATTTCCTCCACTACCAGACGTTATCTCTTGTATAGGAACTTTGCCAGGATTCATATCCCCGTCTTGTGTAAAAGATCTACCAATTACAGAACCTGTTTGGAAAAACATATTTAATGCTTCTTGCGGATTGTAATTTGTTCCATTACCTAAATCTATTTCAGCAAGACCATCTGCATCAAGATAAACACCATCCGGTACCATCCTTGATAATAACTGCTGTAGCTTTAAGTGAGTTAGCTGTATCATATCAGCAAAACCAGTAATACGGCTTACTAATGATTCAATACGCCCTTTATACATTCTCGGCGCGTTGATTGCATAACTCATTAAAACTTTTGTTTGATCGCTTTTGGGTCTCATCATATTAGTAGCAATACCCCATTTAAGAAGCTTGTCTGTACCTAATATTAAAACACCCTCGTATAAAACCTCTAGCGATCTTTCAAGTTTACCAAACTGCTGTTCTAAAACTTCAACAGGAGGATCGAATGTATCATCTCTAAGTAATACCTTAGCTGCTCCTGTAGCTGTCTCTTTAATTTTATACACTTCATTCATATAAGTTTTGTAATTAAAATACAATACTTGAACAGTGTTTGAATCTGAATTGTTTGAGTTTGTTATACTTCTATCGTAAAATCCATTGTTTTGGTAACCTTGTTTAGATATAGACTCTAACTCTTCGTTGGTTAGCTCCGGAAACTGCTTTTTAAGCTCGTTTAAGGGCACTTGTTTCACTTCGCCTACATAATATATATCGTCAAAATAAGGAGACTCTGTGTAAGACCAAACTAAATTAGCGGGATCTACATAGTCAACGGTAATTCCTTCTGATTTTGAAAAAGAATTTTTTACCGCCCCAATACCTATAGTGGATAAATCGTATATAACTCTTTTCTTAGTTAAATCGTAGTGGTTGCCGTCGAGTAAAACATTTATAGCCTGTTCTTCAGCTATTTCAACTTGCTGCTTATACGTTAGCTGCATGTGTAATTCAAGCTCTTCTTGTGACTCTGGTAATTTAGCAGGATCATTTTCGAACATGTTTATACCAAACTCTTGCTGAACAAATTCGTTTAGCTCCTTGGTTTGCATGTCGCGTATAATGCTTTCCATATACTTAGTCCGCTTTTCTACACCGTAAGGATCTTGCGAATAAGCTTTAATATCAAATGATCTTTCGGAAATTCCGTTTACAACTAAGTCAACAAACTTAGGTATAATAGGCACTGGCTTCCAATCTAAATTAAGATATGATAAATCCCCGTTAATTGATAATTCATCTTTATACTTTTGAATTGGCTGTTCACCTCTCGCGTATAATCTTAATCTATGAAATGTATTTTGATTACTTTTAAACCTTGTAGTACCAGAATCAGCTTTAAACCATTCATCTTGAATAGCTCTACCAACTCTAAGCCCATACTCCAGCGACAACTTTTCTTGATCGCTAGCCACTTGGCTTGGGAAAAAACTTTTTATAACTGACTCAGCCATATATTTATTTTATTATTTCCGACGTTGATCCGGCGTTTTTGTATCTTGCAATACGTAAATTTAACTTTGGTTTTTCAACCATTGGGTTTGGTCTATATAGATGTCTATTGCATGCCATTATAGCTAAACCAGAACTAATAGCCGCATCAAATTTTGTTCTTTTTGTTATATCAAATTTAGCCCAATCGTTTAGTGTGTCATTAAAATACATACTACCATATTGTCCATCTGATTTCACTCCTACATGATTCTGTATGTAGGTTTCAATAGCAGCAGCGTGTGCTTGCTTAATATCTTCTGATGAATTCGGTATACCACCAATTTCTCTTTCTGCTACAGATAATTTATTGTAACTTTTGTCCGGTCTATTCATTGAATAACCTCTATATCCTCTTCTTTTAAAATAATACAATAATCTAGGTTTATTGTTTTCAGCTAATATTGGCATTCCGTAAAACACACATGCCATTAACACGTCTTCAAAAAACATTTCAGCTGTTTGTGGCCTTGCTACATATTCTAAGAAAAATGAATTAGGCGGAGCATCCTCCATGCTAAAAGTCGTAAGACCGTGCAAAGCTCCTTTTGATCCTCTCCCGTCTGTTGTACCTGATATGTCATAACTATCACAACCAAACGCTCCTATATGTTCGTTACCAGGATACCTTATACCATTTTTAATTACCTGTTTATTTTGCAAATCAACTTTTGGTACCCAAGATACTTTAAATCTTCCGCTCGGATTTGGTGAAAACATCACTTTACTATCTTTAATGCCATGTTCCCAATTAAAACTCCCTGTTGTAACTACTCCAGAACTTCGTAGATCTTCGTTATAATCTATTTGTTCGTATATTTTTACTAAGTTAAATATACTATTTTTAGTTTCGTCTCTAAATGCGTGTTCCTCTGTGCGTGGAAATTGTCTATAAAACTCATTTAAAGCGTCCTGGTCGCCTTTTAATCCTTCAGCTTCATTATTCCAGTGCTCGATGACCCCGACCTCGATAGCGTCGCCGTGTGGGCCAATGCAATCTGCTGATGGGGTTTCGAATACAGGCATTCCATAAGAATCAATGAATCCCTCGTAGTTCCATTCCATAGGTATGAACAAAGAATATAATCCTGACTTAGTTTGTCCATTGCGGTTTCGTTTTGAAACATCCGAGTCACTGTATAGTTTTTTAAAATTTTCTCCACCTTTATCCAAGGCGTTTGATGTTGATCCCATCATGCACTTTCCAATAACTCTACTACCTAATCTTAAAGTAGTTTTTGTAACACGCCAGTTGTTTAATATGTTGTCGGGCTTTTCCCATTTACCGCTTTCATCATGGACTAACAGCTTTAGCTTTTCACCGTCATAACTGTTATCTCCAGTATTTTTCCAGTCAATAGTTGTGTCTAGCCCTTCTAGTAATTCCTGGTCTTGTTTGTTTTGTATAGACTTCCTTGTAAGCCTTGAGGCTGGTATTCTATACGCTAGCTCTGTTTTCGGACGGTCCATACCGTCTTGTATTGGCTTAAAGAAAAATGGATAGTTTACAGATATTGGTACTACCTTGTCTGTAAACATTTTTTTAGCGTCAGAACCGGACTTTGATAATATTCCGAATCGCGCATCGCTTGATATTGTAGCCATGTTAACGGTCTCACCGCTTGCCATAAAGGAAAAACCTGAGCGTCTGTTTTTGAGATAGCACATACCGTAGCATCTGGAATCCGCTTTACAAGCTTCCCAGAAAATGAAGAATAATCTGTTGGCTTCCCTAAAGTCTGGGTGCCCAACGTCAATCTTAGACCATTGCAGGTACATAAAGTGAGTGCCAGTAATGTAAGTGCCCACACCTTTATTATTGAACCAATGGCCTTCTTCGCGGCGTTTGAATTGTTCATCTATGTATGTCTCCCATTTTTCTTTAAAGTCGTCAGGATAATCCCTCCAGTCAAACACGCTTTGAATGCGCTTTAATTCTTTTGGTATTTCTTCAACAACCCATTTGTCATTTGATTTATCTATATTCGAAGGCAGCTTGGGTAGTGCTATCTTCAAATTTTGTATATTGTATATTTCACCAATTTGTCCGGTTTTGCTAATAACAACGATATCGTGCTCTTTGTTATAACCGTATTTCCATTTCTTACCTTTATTAAGTCTACTTATAGTAGTCTTTTTGATAGGTGTTATTACGCTATATAAAGTTTGCTCGTACATTACTTACTCCTTCTTTCTGCAAATCCTGAAAAGGTTTTCTTTTTTTCCTCTTCTTTAGGTTTGTTCTCTAATATAGCTTCTTCTTCTTGTATACGTGTAAGTATTTCAAAAGCATCGAATATAGCTAACTTTTTTGTAGCTGCAGCGTTCTTTAGCCTATCGGCTGATATGTCATCGTCGGAATCAACTATAGGCTCTTTGGCTACTTTAATTAATTCTTCAACTGCTCTTTGCCCAGCCTGGATTATATTCTTCTTCGTTTCCTTGATATTCATATTTAATTGTAATTAGATTTGTTGGAACACGATAAAGCTTTTCCTTGTCTATTACAAATTCGTATTCAGAACCAGGCTTAAACCCTACCAGGTCACCCTCATTCACTTCTAGTAAACTTGGGTCTTTATATTTCAATACACCAACCAGTGGTTTTTCAAAATCAATAGAAAACATCTTATCCTCCTTTATCGGCTTTATAAAATTAAAACCTTTTAGTGGTACCCACTTAATCATTTTTTTATAAGCGAATATCTGATCAGGAGATACAAAATACAAATTGTTTTTATAATAGCTTTTGCTATTTTTTTCATTACCACGTATATCCCTAAATCTTCTAAAAACATTATGATGAAGTATAACTTCGTCTCCTTCTTTAATGTTTGTTTTATTTGGACTAGGAGTTGCCATTACAATTCCTATGCGTGAAACATAGCTGTGGTTTTGTAATTCTGTATTTAGTATTAATTCTTTGCCGTCTATTGTTTTTGTGTTATTGTACCTATCTTCTTTAGGCATAACAACAAAATCAAAAACGCCTCTCATTAATAGTCTATATTGTATTCAATGGCTATTGCCATATTTTTATTAAAATCTTTCCAGGGTATTACGTCGTTACCCTTCTGGATATAGATAGAGTACTTTTCTTCTTCTTCTATAATATTAACTATAGTATGACCACCATACACTTCCTGTCCAACAGAATAGTGCATGGCGTCATTTTTATAGTCTTTCCCTATACTAATCTTCCTTAGCAGGCTCACGTAATTCGCCGGTATTAATATCAATCACCTTGTCTCCATACTTATCTTGCAACTCTTTTTGTTGCTCATCAAGCTTTGTTTTAACTTGAGCAAATGTATGTAGCAGCTCATGCTTTTGTAATTCTAATCCGCCGATCTGCGATTGAACACTATTTAATTGTTTAATAATGTTTGTTAGAACTTCTAGTTCTTCTGCTGTTAGTTTTTCAGGTACTAAATTTACTTCTTTTGCCATTTGATTTAATTTAATTATTATTGCTGGATTTCTTTGCTTTTTCCCAGGTACGCCCAACAAAATACGCCCCGTATACTGTTATTAATAAAGATTGAAAAATGGGTATATAGTCTTCAGCTATTTTAAACTCTCCTATATTGCCATCAAAAAAACAAAGCGCCGTAAAGATAACAGTTAAATATATAAGAACCATAGGTCTTATATTTTTAGAAAGGAATGAATCAGAATTCATATCTGCTTCCCATCTCGCTGTTACTTGTTCCTGCGCTTCTTTATCTGCTTTTTCTAGAATCTCAGTTATTAAACGATGAGCCTCTAGTTTTTCTTCTTTAGTTGTAGTTAATTTATCAATGACATCCCCGACTTCTTTAATTACTCCACCGGTAAGCCATTCCCATATTTTTTTCATAGTACTAACATTTCCATCTGCGTCTAGCTGCGCAGATTCTTTTATCTGGTGTTTTACTGCAATTTATATTATGCATTTCCATTTGCCCTTTAGATCTTGCGCAATATGACGTACGTCTTTTACCTCCTCCTGGTTGTGGAGCTTTAAGGTTACCACCTGTTTTTTTATTATAAGCTTTTCTACCAGCCTCGGTCATTCCTGCACCTTCTTTGGCTGTTAAAAAATGTCTCCCTTTACCTTTCGTTGTTTTACGAAGTTTTGCGGCTACTGAGTTTTTTGGTTGCTGAATATAAGGCATAATTTATTTTTTTAGTTTTGAACCATAGCCCCCCATTTTATATGGTGCGCGCTTTTTATTAAAAGTACTTCCAGCCGCAGCCTCGCCTCTCAAAATATCAGCGCTAGTACCTTCTCTAGTTCCTGAAACGTACTTCTGTCCAACACCAATACCTTGTGAAATTTGTTTTACATTTTCGTCATATTGTTGCTGAGCTGATTCGCTCTTCATTCCCGCTTTGTTAATACCAGCTGTAACTTTTTCGTATTTTTTTCTATCGCTACCAAAACCTAGGAAGCCTTTTTTCATTCCTTTTTTCTCGTCGAAACTTAATTTACCATCGCCATCTTTGTCGTATGTTTCAAGCAATTGTGACTTTTTAAATTCTAAGTTTGCCTTCTTTTTGGATTGTCTGGATACTTTGCCAGCCATTTTTTCACTAGACTGCTGCTCCCATTTTCTATCCCATTTATCTTTACCAACACCACGTGTATTGATTAACTGTGGAACATCTTCTTTTTTGTCAGGAGTACCTGCTGTTCCAGGTGTAGCTGGCTTCGGAGGTTTATAACCTTCTCTAAGACCCTCAGCTTGCTCTCTAGCATATCTTTTTCTTTTTTGCTCTTCTGATTCATTTGCTAAATACTCTTTCCACTTGTCATCTGACATTTGGTTTTCTGCAGCTTTAACAATTTTCCCACTTGAACCAGGATCTCCAGGATCTCCAGCTGAGCCTTCTTGACCAGGGGTAGTTGTTCTAATAAGCAACTTTCCTGCGTCGTCAACAACGTTTTCTACTATCGGCTCGGTCTGCTTATTAGGCGACACAGACATTCCTTTACTTGTGCTGTGCTGAATTCTAGATGTTATAGGTTTGCTCATTTTTATTGTTTTAGTAAGTTTGAGATTGACGAACCTAGATCAGGCACATTGATCTTCATTTCCTGCATAGACGGTACTTTAAATTTGTTAAAAGGATTAGTTTTATTTTCCTCCACGTCTGTAGTATCAGGCTTTCTTTTTTGTGTATTCTTTTTGTCACCCTCAAGACCTTTTTGTACTTCTGCGCCTAGGTCTAAAAATGTTTCTTTTGTTTGCGCTTCGCCTGCAACAATAGCTTCATTCATTTTGTTTGGCGATGATTTGCATTTTTGTGTTATAGGTAGTGACTTCATTTTTTTTCTTGTTTGTAAGCGTCTTTTTCCCACTCTAAATCAGAAGGATCTCCTTCTTTAATCTTTTTACCAGCGCTAGCCAACATACCATTGTCTAGTCTTTCATACACGCGAGCAGGTGAACGAGTGTCTTTTTTCCAGGTAACCATGTTATCATCGTAGTCCAACTTGTTCTGAAGCATCTGTTCATGATGTATATTTTCATGATCTATAGAGTCTTTCTTTTCTTTCTCACTGGCGTTCTTATCCACAAAAGTAGTACGATCCCTATTAGCTTCGGCTATAACCCCAGGCTCTAATTTTTTTTCAAACACAGGTCTACCAAATTCAGATAGCTCCTCGTTGATGCCAAATACCTCACCTTTAGATTTAAGCTTAAATGCCATTATTTCCCGTAATATCCTTTTTTATAATTTTTTCCAGGAGCAGACTTTCCTTCTTTAGCTGCAATAGCGCTTACAATTTCTTTAGGTAAGTTAGCTTTTTGCTTAGCAGTTTGCTTAGCAGGTGCCCCGCATCCGCATCCTTTGCTTGATCCTCCTTCTACTTTACCTACGTTTAGCAATGGTTCCTTGATACCTCCTTTGGTACCTTTTTGAATTTTAGCTGTAATTGGTGTTAAGTTCATGTTATCTTTCTTTATCATTTATCATATCGTCAATAGCCTTGTTAAAGACTTTATCAGTATATGTTTTATTTTTATAGAATGTACTTCTTTCAGAAGTGGGCATATCTTCTTCGGCCAACATTATTCTATATATTCTTTTAATTAATAGCTTACATTTGTTTGATGTTTTATAAACAGCATACTTAGACGTAGTGCGGTTTCTTTCTTTAAATACATCAATCCAGCCATTCCGCCTTAAGCGTTCCCACCGGTTTTTATCCCAGCTATAGGTGTACACACCATTAATAAAATCATTACGTGTAAAAAGCATTTTGCAATCTAAGTAAATAAGTAGCTCTAAATCTGCATCTTTTAAGTCATAAGTCTTACAGGCCCACCTTCTGATAAGCCTGTAATACTTTAACAAATTCATATCCTGCAGATCAGTTCCAGTTAGCCTCATTCTATAAGTACTATATCTGAAATTTTCAGCACATAATACAAATGATCGTTCCATTCTATTCCATGCCCAGCGTGTTTGTCATATCTAACAAAATCCCCGTCTTGCAGTATATCTATTTGATCACCTATACTTATTACTCTACCTTTAACGTAACGAACGTCTTTATTTTGTTTTTCAGTAAGCTCTAGCCCACCAACTTTTGTTGGCTGCTCTTTAATTTTATCTACAATTACAAAATGATTTATTGCTTTCATGCTAATCTTTTATTACTGATTATACAATCGGCAGATATAATTGTATTGACAACACTTACTGCGTTCTTTAAAGCTGTTTTAGTAACTAACACCGGATCTATAATACCGGCTTTAATCATATTAACATCTTTACCTGTTTTAACGTCTATACCCCTGTTTTTGATTTGAGGATAAACTACTTGCATATTAGCGTTTTCTAATATAGTCTCATACGGTGATCTTATTGCAGCAAGCAATATCTCTTCACCTTTATTTTTCGGCTTAATCAGTGTAGAAGCATTTAGCAAAGCTACACCCCCGCCCGGGACTATACCTTCTTTATAAGCAGCTTTCGTCGCATAAATCGCATCTTCAACGCGATCTTTCTTTTCTTTTAATTCGACTTTAGAGTCTGCTCCAACATAAACTATACCAACTTGGCCGGTAAGCATTGATAGCCTTTGCTCTAATTGTTTCTTAAAAAACGGATTAGTCTCTTCGCTTATTTGCTTTTCAACATCCATTATTCTTAATGCAACCTCTTCATTTGCTTCGGCTACTTGCAGAACAGTGTTTTTATCGTCTGTAACAGCTTTAAACGCTTTGCCTAATACATCAGGGTCTATGAGGTCTAAATCGTCCCCTAACTCCTCGTTTATTATGTTAGCGCCAGTTAATATAGCAAGGTCTTCAAGCGTCTGCTGTTTAGTTGGGCCAAAGCCTGGTATGTCAACAATATTTACTTTTATATTGCCTTTTACTTTATTAGCTAATAACGTTTGATACGGCTGCTGCTCTACGTCTGCAACTATTAATAAACTTTTCTTATTTTTAATTACAAACTCTAATACATTTTGTATTCTTCGTATATTGGGTATAGGTGAAGAAACTATAAGTATATATGGGTCTTCTAATGTAGCTGAGCCCTTATTTTTATCTGTAGCTAAATGCGGTGATTTTAAACCGCTATCAAATTGAACTCCATCAACAAACTCAACATAAGTTTCATTTGTATCGGATTCTTCCATTAGAACAACTCCATTTTTTCCAACTTTTTCATAAGCTTGTCCAATTTTATCTCCAAGCTCTGCGTCGTTGTTGCATGAAATACCAGCAACTTGCTTAAGCATATCACCTTTAATTTCAATACTGGTTTTATCAAGATAAACCATAACTTTTTCAGCACCAGTAGCAATGCCGCTTTTAAGCTCTCTAACTTTTTCTTCATCTAAATTTTCATTAACTGTTTTTAGTAAAGAATGTGCGAGGACAGTTGATGTTGTTGTACCGTCCCCGGCTTCTTTTACTGTATTGCTTGCCGCTTCCTTTATAAGTGTAGCGCCAATATTCTCAACCGGATGTAATAAGACTACGCTTTCCGCAACGGTTACACCATCTTTTGTAATCACCGGTTTTCCAAGGGCGTCCTCATATATAACGCATTTTCCAGACGCACCTAATGTGCTCTTTACTGCGTTTGACAATTTTTCAACGCCTTGCATAATTTGTTGTTTGGCATCATTGCCAAATGTGAGAGTTTTAACTATCTCACTAGGGTTATTAAATTCCATTAAATTAAATTTTAAATTATTTACTCTTTTTCAAAAGTCTTTACAACTTTAGGGCCTTTTATAAAATCTAGCTTTTTCTGATAATATTGAATTGATCCGTCAATTGCTGCTTCTGCACCCTCGATAGTTTCTCTCCTTGTAATATCTTTCCAGGAGTCTTCGTCTGGTACTTTGATTTCTGTTTGGTAGAATCCATTTGGTAGTTGCACAATTCGCCAGTTGCTTTTGTCGGATGCGTGCTTCCAGGTTTCTACGGTTTTTTCATTTACTTGTGGCTGACTACTCCACGAACTAGTCTGATAAAATAGTGTCATTGGTTTTGGTTTTAATTATTACTATTTGGTTTGCTCTATCCCGAGCAGGGTATATTTTATATATTACGTGGTTTATGACGGCATTAACTTCGTTTTTCAGCAACCCAAGGTTTGCCATTTTCCACCGACGGATTCTCAATAGCTTCTTTATTAGCTGCCGCCACTGCGTCTATCTCTGTTTCTGTTTGCGAAACAATCTCGGCTCCAATAGCATCTTTAACCCACCCTAATACTACTTCTTTGGTTAATTCATCATAAGGTATATAGCTAGAGGCAGGTTCCCCTTCAAATTTATTAATAAATATTTTGCGGGCATAACCAGGTGCATCTGTTTTTTCGCATGCACTCGTAACCTCTATTACATAACCATCGGAGGTTCTATGATTCATTTCTAATACTGTCCAATTTGCCATTTGTTTTGTTTTATATTATTTTTTTTAATGCGCTTTCGCTTGAATTATAATCCATTCTGTTCCATCCGACCATAACGCTACTCCTTCGTAAGATTTAGATATTTCAAAGTCAGAAGCGCCGTCAACTGTTTCAGTCCCATTTGGTGTTATAAGTACTTTATCACCCGCTCCATTACCAAAAGTACCATCTGAAATAAATCTAACTTTTCTGTATTGCATATCTGCGGCCGGAGGCAAGTTTAAAATATATGTGCCATTAGCTTCATTCCAG
>Ga0233415_10000705_pt1 | contig 15354 bp, 14 predicted proteins | sample Na_anoxic_12_MG_FD_188631 | JGI IMG/M metagenome (GOLD analysis project Ga0233415, IMG submission 188631) | Seawater microbial communities from Saanich Inlet, British Columbia, Canada - Na_anoxic_12_MG | ecosystem: Environmental > Aquatic > Marine > Inlet | place: Canada: British Columbia... | reverse complement strand
GGGGAACACTAATATTCAAGGAGATGGAAACGCAAGAAATTATCAAGATCAAGATCCTGACTATTCTTATTTCAGAACAAGTAATGCTGTATCAGTAGCATCTACTTATGGCGGTATGTATCTTGTTCCTCACGGTGGTATTAATATTATTTTTTGGGTTGCTCCTAGATATAGAAAAAACACAATTAAAGGGGACAAACAATGGTCAACAGTAAAAGATCCGATTTTTGGAATGCCGACATCGGTTTATACAAAATCTGACTGTGCTGACACTTCTGCAATGGGAGGAGAGGCAGTTGATGACGTTACAAGTGCTCAATTTAGTATCGAATATGCTTTTGTATATTCTGAAATTACTGCACCAGCATTAGCAACACCGATTATGAAGTACGCATTAGCAACTACGTAACATTAGATTAATGATAAATTATTCAACAATAGAAACAGAATTATTAACGCTAGTGGGATTCAATCCTACTAGCTTAATACCATTAACTACAAGTTTGATAACCTCAGATAGTGGCTTAATTGTCAATTCTTTGCCCGATGTTAGATTAGAGTTAGTAAAAGATGCTTCAATAGAAATATTAGAAGAGACTTTAACCTCTGGACATTTAACTGTTGGCAATTGGTTTGAGATAACAGACATTTCAGGCGGTGCAGACTTTGTAGCTGTTGGAGCTTCTGCTAATACTGTTGGGTTAAGATTTGAGGCGACAGCAACAACACCAACGTGGGGGGCTGGGTCGTTAAAAACTTTGCCTGTTGTTGATTATTTAAATAATGTGCGAACGGAGGAGACTCAAAATATTTTAAAACAATTTGTAGCTAAATTACAGTCTAAGTTAAGGATTCAAGAAGTCAAAGTTAATGATAAATTGGTAAAACAATTTGCAACCGAGACAGTAAGTCAGAATGAAAGTGCAAGAGGATTCTATTTTAAAATGGCAAACTCAAACACTTTGAAAATGGTTTTAAAATCGGTTTCATTACATCTAGATTCTATTGATACTTGTAGATTGTATTTATACGAAGTCGGAAAAACAGAGGCAATTAGAACATTTGATTATACCAGTTTAGAAAATCAAATTAATTTTGAAGCTGTAACAGATTGGATTACTAATTTTCAAGATTCTACTAATATTGGTAAAGAATATATGTTGTTGTATTATGATTATGATATTGATAACGTTCAAACTACTATTCAATTAGAGTCAGATACGAAATACTATCAAAATAATCGTTGTTTTAAATCAATTCATAATAATTATGTTTATTTCACTCCGATAGAAATACCAAAAGAAAAATGGGTTTGGAATGGAGATAAATATGATATTCCTGATTTAGAAAACACAACGGCTTTAAGCTTTTCGACTTCAAACGATAACGGTCTTAATTTAGACTTTAACGTTACATGTGATATAACTCAAGTTTTAATTGATAATAAAGCTATATTAGCTCGTATGGTCCAATATGCTTATGCCGAAAGAATTTTAAACGATGCACATACTTCAACACGAAGTAATCGCACAAAAAGAAATTCTAATGAAGAGGCTGTTAATTATGCAAGTAAATATCATGTTAAATTACATGGAGAAACGGTTGGCACTAATGTTGGCATGCAATATGTTAAGGGCGAGTTGGAGCGAGTTGTGATGAATTTTGCAAACATCGACAATAAATGTTTTAAAAGTAATACAAATAAAAAAATTTTAATTTCAAATTCATATCAAAAATAAAATAAAATGGAAACAGTATATAACGCAGACAGCACGATTAGAGAAGCAGGGTTGGGAAATAACGTAGAAATCCTTACAGACGACAGAACAGTCGTTGCGAAAGACGAAGGCAAGCATTTTCAAATAGCAACAGATGCTAAACTAATCACATTAGCGGACGAGTGTCCTTTGGGAATGAAAATAGTAATTGAAAACACAGGAGCAGACGGAGCAGTATTGTTAGCAGTAGTTGGCTCTTCAACAGTTGGCATTGGCGGATGGACTAACAACTTAGCAGGTACACGCTCGTTATTAACTTCGGGTGTTGCCAAAGAATTAAGAAATACCAAATCAACAGCTTTGCAATATGACTATGTCGAGTTAGTAAAAGTTTCGGCAACGAAATGGAACTCTAAATCATTTGGAATCTGGGTAAAAGAAGCATAGTAATATTTTACGCATCTAATCAATTTTAGATGCGTAATTTTAAATTTTAAAAAAAATGGATACAGTAAATATAATTAATTTAGTTCAAAAAGATTTTACAACAACTTACAATATCACAGGAGGGAATACGGAGATTGTTTTTCCAACTTCTACAAAAGGCAATTTGTGTATAGAAATTGTTGCAGGTTCTTTTGACTATCCTTCAGGAACTTCTAACGGAACTAATCTGACTGGCACACTTGACGGAACAGTTGATTTTTATCAAAGTACCGATGGTGTTAATTCACAACAAGTAGATGGTGCAACTCAGCTCGTTTTAGATGGTGCAACAAAAAAAGGCGGATGGGAAGAAGATAATTTTGAAGCTGCATTTGGTCATGTAATTATTAAAAAGAATAATTTAACGGCTGGGACGATTCGGATTCTTTACACATTTAAAAAAATATAATTAAATGGAAAACACAAAAAACAAAAAATCTAAAAGAACAGTTTCTGTTTTGGATGCTCCTAAATTGATTTTACAGATTGATGAAGAGATCAATAAAAAAATGAAAACTCGTTTTTTAGAGTTTGCAAAAAAACATGATATTGTAAAAAAAATATCTAATTTTGACATTATAACATTAGGCGTTGCAACAGCAGCATTGACCTTAAGTATTATTTCTTTATTTTAATTCCAAATGATTGATTTAAACAAAGTAACATCTTTTAGTTTTGACATTGAAGCAGGCACGATTACAGGTCAGATTCTTGTTTGGAATGACACAACCAATGGTTGGGAAGCTCAAAATTCTACTTTAAATACTCCCGAAAATACTATTATAGTAGCGAAAAGTGGAGGTGATCATGCAACTATTCAAGATGCAATTGATGCAAGTACAAGTGGTGATGCTATAATTGTTTATCCAGGCACTTATTCAGAAAATATTACTCTAAAAGCAAGTTCAACAACTAATATCGAAGGTGTTGGTAACATGGGAAGTGTTATTGTTGAGGCGAATAGTGGGAATGTTTTAACTATTCCTAGTGATTTTATGACCATGGGGTTTTTAAAGAATCTAAAATTAAAATCTACGATCTCAGGGAGTAATATTTCAAAACTAGTGTATAATCAAGGAATGATGGTGTCTTTTTTAGATGTTGTTTTTGATTATAATATATCAAATGGATACACGAATAAAATTATAGATTTACAAGCAGGTGCAAATGTTTTTATGAATTGCAAATTTGATTATGATGGAACAGGAACTTCTGGAGGAAATACTAATTTTATAAGTGCAAATGGTTCAGCATATTTCAATATCTTACAGGGATTTGGAGATATGAAAACAGCCTCTGTTGCAATTGCAGATCATATTCTTTTCACAGAATATAACACAACAGGAAAAAGTGTAATTCGTGATTTTGATTGTAATATAGTCGCAGGGACAGCATCTTTTGCTGGTCATTTAGATTTTATTCATATGATTACTGGTGAACTAGAGGTCATGAGTACTAAGATTGCAATGAATACACCTTCAGGAATCGCAGGAAGTTATGGGCAAGTATATCACTTAATTGGAACTGGTGGTGCACATATTCATTCAACATCTAATCGAATAGCAGTAGTTGGATTTGAAAAGAATTATATAGCAAACATTAATACAAACGAATTGTTATATTCTCATTTTGACGATATTGTTGCGGTAGATAATATAATTGGTGACGGTACTTATTCGTATGTAAACAGTCCATCTGATGGAGATTTGCAAATGTCAGGAGATATTATTTCAAAAGTTGTAAATATTACAGTAGATTATGATAGTTCAGAGAGATGGGAGTGGGGTGTTCTTAATTCAGATGCAACAACTGAAATTACAGCAACATTTAATACTACTGAAATAAATAGTCTGCCAGATGGAGCGAAACGAGTTTTTACAAATTCAAGTATCGCAAGCAATTTTATTATTAATACAAATGGTATTACTGTTGGAAATTCAACAGTCGATAGAGCTATTTATCCAAATGGTTATATTAAAATTGAAAAAATAGGTGGTGAATTTATCATTACAAGTTCTTACAATACATCTTTTAATATAGATTTAGCTGATATTCCAAATAAAACTTTTCATTTAGATTTTAGTGATGCTTCAAGTGTTACACAATCAGGGGATGATATTACTTCAATGACTGAAAGTATTAATAGTTGGTCAGGTGATGGAACTACTTTAACAGGGAGAATTAAATATGGATTGACTACTCAAAATGGTTTAAATACTGGTCTTTGGAGTAGTTCAAACTCTACTTTAAATTTTGGAAATAGAGTTTTACATAGTAATTTAACAGGACGTGGTTTAACTATTATAAGCATTGTAAAACCTCGTTATGGAGGTGATGCTATAATTTCTAAATATGCAGATAATGTTCCTAATCGTGAATGGAGATTATTAACAAATTCGGCTGTTATATATGACGAATTGGATGCGAGTGGAACTGAGGCTGCTTTAAATTTTTCATCTAATTATGAAGAGTGGCAAATAATCGGTATGACTTGGGAACCTGGGGGAAGATTAGCGGTTTACAAAAATGGTTATTTAATGGGTACATCCTCATACACAACAACCGATATACCAACAGGAACAGCTGATTTGATGGTAGGTATTAGTGATTTAACAGGGATGGATTACGTAGGAGAAATGGGTGAAATAATAGCGATTTCAGACACTCCTACTGAGGATATGCGTCAAGCAATGGTATCTAAATTAGGTGCTAAATGGGGTATTGATACTGCCATCTTTAGTGCTAGTGATTCTAGTCCTTTTGGTAGAAATGAAGAAACTTCCACTATTAAGCCACTTTTGGATGGGGACAACTTAGATATAGGGACAGGAGTATTAGCAGGAGTATTAGCAGATGGTATTGAATTAGAAACTGATACAGCTCCTACCACAGATAAAATGGTAGCTAACAAGAAATACGTAGATGGCATATCCACCTTTCTAATACACAGCAATAATGGCTGGACGGGAACACAAAGTTATGGAAACACTGTTTCTTTTTTAGGTGATGTTGAGTTAGGTGCTGGTAATTCTGATGAGGTTACAATTAAAGGGGCTATACTCGATTCTGATGATGTGATGGGCACTGCAGATAAAATATTAGTATCAGATGCATTTGGTCAAGTAGTTTGGGAGGATAAAGCAAGTACTTTTTTTGATAGAGTAGGAACGGTATTAAGTCCTAAGACAGCTGGAGATAATATTGAAACAACTGGATATATTTCAGGTAAAAAAAGCGGTGTTTTTGCTTACTTAGGGACAGCAACAACCACAACCTGTACTCTTGCCGATACTTGGTATTCAATTAATGGAACATTTACAAATTCTGTTATTGAAAATTTCTCAGTAGCCACTGTTGTTACACCAGGAATTAAATATGATGGTACAAAAACTCAATTTTTTGAAATTGATTATCATGCTACTATTTCAGCAGATGAGAATAGTACCACGGTTCATTTAGGAGTAAAGAAAAATGGAACAATTGACACAGGCTCTATAATGGGTGCTTACTCTAAGGAGGACGATGAATTGAAAAGTATATCAGGAACATGTGTTTTAGAATTATCTCAAAATGATGAAATACAATTAGTAGTAATGGCAGACGACGACGGGGATGTAATTAATATAGTTCATTACACTACAACAATAAATGAATTTTTTGATTAAAAACATAAAAATATATGCAAGAAATAAAAGATAGTGCAGAAATAAATCCTGCGGAACTTTTAGCAGTAGCGAAAAATGATTATGTCGAGATATATTTACAACAATCAAATTTAACAGGAAATTTAGTAGGATGTACTTTTAATTTAAGCATTAGATTGTAAAAAAATGATAGAACCAATTTTAATAGAAAATCCGCTAGGCATAGACTTAGTTATTCAAGACTTTCAGGTTTATTTGCAAAATAATTTACCAGAGATAGAAAAAGTTTTTGGACGTTGTTATAAAACTGAAACAAAAGACGGATTTATACCAGAAGTTTATATTGGTAAAAAAGAATATTATGAAATAATGAGTGATGACACAATTGCATCACATTGTTTCTTTGATGTTGAAGACACAGAAAATATAGAGTATGGAAGCAATAGTTATTTATACACAAAAAACGCAACAGTCCGACTTATTGTGATGGCAAAACTTGACGATATATATAATTTTTCGCATAGGTCGGATGAAGATTTAATAAATGCAATAGAAAATAAGATTGATTCTTATTCTAGTGTTTATTCAGAATGGAAATATAGCAGAATATTGAAAAAAACTGCAAATGTTTTCTCAAATTACAGTTATAAATTAGATGATAATTTAAATGATATGCAACCCTTCTTTGTATGTGCTTTTGAATTTGATGTTAGTTATAGTAGTAAGTTTAAATGTAACAATTAAAAATAAAACAAATGAGTTGTAATGAAAATTTAACAAACACAGGTTTTTTGTGCCGAACTCCAAAAGGTTCGCCAAAAAATTTAAAGTTTTCGAGTGCAAGAACAGCAATAGCTTTAACTTCGGTTAAATTAGAAGCTACGTGGGACGCTCTTTATAAGGCTGATGAAGCGACAAGAGTTTATCCTATGGAAATAGATGTTTTTGAGCCAGGGAGCTACGAGCAAGGCACGGAGGAATTGAACTTTAAGACGATTCCTACAAGTATCAAACACACACCAGACACATACAAGATTGCCAATCCAGACGATTATGATTATAGAAATTTGTTATTTCCAGCGGGAACGACATATAGAGAATTATACATTGCCGTAACTACTGATAAAAACTACACGAAAGGTTTGATTAGTTCTGATGGATTGAATTTTGAATTTGTGAAAGTTGGTGTTACCAAATTGCCAGAAAAAGGCGGTATTGATGCAAGTGATAAATTACTATTCACTATTCAGGAATTAGAGCCAGAGCGTTTTGACGAAATGTTGAGCGTGCCGATGGGTTTCATTTCTTCGGAAGATGCGGGATTAAAAGATCTTACTTTAAGTTTGGTTAGTGCTTCAATTACAGAAATTGTGGTGCAAGTATTTCCAACAGGGGACGTATTTAAAACAACACCTATTACGGATTTAGTATTAGCTGATTTCTTAATTAAGGCAGCAGCAGGTACTACTATTACACCTACATTAGTAGCGTATGATAGCACAACAGAAGCTTATACTTTAACAGGAACTTACATAACAGCAGAAACCTCTACAACGACACTAGAAACGCCTGCAACAATGGATAAACTATATGATGCAAGCAATGTGTTAGATTGTCCTGTACCAACACCTTAATCTTGAATTATGAAAATTGAAATAATCAATAATAATGTTTTTAAAATAGATGGCGTTATCACTAACGCCTCTATTTTTAGCGAAGAGGAATTTAAGCAGAAGTTTGGAAAATCCAAAAAAGATTTTTTCCAAAAAAAGACAGTTAATGTAAAAGAATCAAAAAAAAAATCGTTACCGATCAAGCGAAAAGATACGCAAAAGAAAACCAAAAAAACGTCGTAGTTTTTAAAACTTGTTGCGGATATGATTTTTGTTTACTCAAAGATTCAAAAGGCAAAAAAATAGTTGAAACAATAAATTACTTAAATTTATGAAATTTCATAAAAGTATAGAAAGTATCTCAATCTTCCAGTATTACAAGTTATTTGAAACTGGGGATTTGAGATATTTAATTTATTTGGATAGATACGAGTTGCACGATTTGCCAGAGATAAAAGATTATTCAGAATTAAATAAAGCTTATGATTTATTTTTTAGCAAATTAAATAATGTTGATACAGAAGAGCAGATTTTGAAAGGCGAAGTATTAAAAACTTTTTCTCAATATATTGATAATGATAAATTTCAGAAACATCATTTTGCATTTACGAAGTATTTAAAGTTTTTATCCAAAAAAGATATAAGTTTTAAATATGACAATCAAGTTTGGCATGATGTATTGGAGTTTTACGGATATTTGAAAAATAAATTAGGCTCAGAAATTTACATGCAAAGAGTGTTTATATTTTTGAATTTGCAATTTGAGCAAGAAGAGATTTTTGATTTTTACAAAAATATTGCCGAGATAAAAAAAGCAGGCTACACGTTGGATATCTATCTAGATTCGTGGGCTTTGTATTTAGGAATTTTAGAAAGTTTAAAAGATGCCTTTAACCGAAATAAACAAAAAAATAAGCAATCTTAAAAATGTTTTCACTATTTTAAATTTTGAAAGCATATTATTTGAGGTGTTTAAGATGAAAGAAAATCAAGATGGATATATAAAAATTATTCAAGACAGATTATTTTTCAAGGGGACTGATAGTTTTGAAGATAAATTAAGTACAGATAAGGCGAATAGGTCAGGAAATGCAAGTGATTTTTATTCAGATTATACAGTAAAATTAAAGAAAGAAAAAAATCAAAAAACATCAAACGTTACATTAAAAGATTCTGGCAAGTTTTACAAAAGTATGCAAGGGTTAGTTTCTAAAAATGAGTTTGAAGTAAATGCTGATTTTAAAGACATATTTGATAATTTTTCACAAAGTTATTCAAATAATAAAGAGTTTCAAGAGGCGATTTTAGATTTAACAGAAATGGAACGTTACGCATTTTTGCAAGTTGAGATTTTACCAGATTTTATTACAATACTAAAAAGACAACTAACCAATATATAGATTATGAGTTTAAAATTTACAAATGCCTTTGAACCTGACTTTTTAAAGAAAATAAAAGAGATTGAAAAAGGGTTAGAAGGAGTTGGTCTTGCAGCTAAGAAAATGGGCGAGGATATTGTTTTGAGTGCGAAAAAATCGGGCAAAGCATATCAAGAAAATGAAGCTATGCTCAAAGCTTTAACTGTAATAACAACGGCACAGGTTAAGATTGAGAAAGAAAAAGCTAAGGTATCAAAAGATTCTAATAAATTAATTAACGATATTAATAAGCAAACGAAAAAACAGAATGATGTACAAACTAAATTGCTAAACGTCTCAAAACAAGCTACTGAGGCTAATATTAAATTGAATAAAGCAAAAAGGGAAGGAACAAATATTGGATTAGCTTACAATAAGGCAATTAAAGCACAAACAGAAAAATTAAAACTTCTTAAAAAAGGCAATGGAGAATTAAATAATAAATATTTGATTCAGGAGAAGAAATTAAAGCAATTAAAACAAGGACAAAAAGATTTTAACAAAAATATAAAAGAACAAAATAAATTAGTAGGTGTAGCAGATGATTCTATTGCTAGAATGTCTTCTGAACTTAGAAAATTAAATAAAGCATATAATACAGCAAGTGAAGCTGGAAGAAAAAAATTAACTCCAACTATTCAGAAACTAGATGCAAAATTAAAGGGACTTGATGCCAAAGTTGGAAAATATCAAAGAAGTGTTGGTAATTATGGCAAAGCATTTCAAAAACTTTCAGGAACATTAGGAACGTTTGGCGTTGGACTTGGAGCAGCTGCAATTGCAATGAAAGGTATTCAGATTGGCAAGGATGCAGTTAATAAAGTATTAGAGTTTGAAGCTGGAATGTCAAGAGTTCAAGCCATTACAAACGCAAGCGATGACTCTATTCAAAAATTAACACAATCGGCAAAAGATTTTGGTAGAACATCTGTGTTTTCAGCTACGCAAGTAACAGAAGCAATGGTTGCACTCGGGCAAGCAGGCTTGACTGATACTGAAATAATGGATGCTTTGGATGGAACTTTAAATTTGGCAGCCGCTGGAAATATTGAACTATCAGAAGCCGCAGATATAGCGACTAATGTAATGGGTGGTTTTGGTTTGCAAGCATCGGATACTGGAATGATAATGGATCAACTAGCAAAGATTTCCACATCTTCAAATACTACAATTTCAAGCTTAGGAGAATCATTTAAACAGATTGCACCAACTATGCGAACGCTTGGTGTACCATTAGAAGAGATAGGTGCAGCGGTTGGAGTTCTAGGTAATTCTGGTATTTCGGGAACGGATGCGACAACATCACTTAATAGTTCCCTTTTGAGATTAACAAAAACAACGCCTCAAATGCAGAAAGCAATGGACGATTTGGGAGTTGATTTTTTTGATGCAAATGGCGAATTTGTTGGAATGAATGAGACTATTAAGCAATTAGAAGTTGCTTTTAAAGATTTAACACCAGAACAAAAACTTAGTAATTTAGCTACAATTTTTGGGACAAAGGCAAATAAACAATGGAGTACATTAGTTGCCGAAGGTTCAGATGCTTTAACTATTTATACCGAAGAATTAAGAAACTCCACAGGTGCAGCGGCTGACATGGCAAATACTATGACTGATAATGTGCAAGGGGCTATTACTCGTTTAAATTCGGCATACGAAGGGTTAATATTAAGTTTTCAACTTGGAGAAGGAGGAATGCAAAAAAGCATACAAGATTTTATAGATATGGCAGCAGGCGTGATCAATTTAGCCGCTGAAACAAACTTTTTGGGGAAAGCCTACGGAGTGATGCTAGAACCTATTTTTGAGCTATTACAATCACTAGCTGGAATTGTAGGGTTATTTGGAGATGCAGAGGAAGCAACAGGAGGGTTAAGCGATGGGATGAGATTAATTAGCGGTGTGTTTGATATTTTAATTGCAACAACAAAAATGGCGACTCGACCGATGAGATTAATATTAGCTTTGCTTAATGATTTATTAAATGTTTTTCAGGGAAAATTTGAATTTAAAACTTTTGATGTCTTAATGGAGCCATTGAATAACATATTGTCGGTGCTTTCTTCTATAACAGGGTTGGATTTTGGCTCGGTAAATAGTAATTTGAACTCATTAAAAGATGCTATATTTGGCATTCAAGAGGCCGTTGAAAGTGCTGAGGGATCAATTGCTGCATTTACAGGATTAGATTTATTGAATAAAACTAACTTTGAATTACAAGTTCAAGCTAGATTAAATAAAATCGCTTTAGCTAAAAATGAAGAAAAAGCTAAAAAAGATAAAATAATTGCAGACGAAAAATCTAAAAAGGATAAGGAGGCAAATGAAAAATATAAAAAATATCTAGCAGAACAGGATCGATTGTACGAGCTGTATTTAGCAAGTTTAAAAGATGGCAGAATAAAAGATGAGTTAGCCGAAGAATTTAGATTAAAAAAAGAGATTAGAGGTGTTCAAAAAGGCACTAAGGAAATGGAGTATCTTCAAGGAATACATAATAATAATATGTTGAAAATTGAAGAACAATATTCTGTTAGTAGTTTAGAAATTGAACAAAAAAGAATTTCCTTAATGCAAGATTCAAGGGAAAAAGACAATGAGTTAGAATGGTTAGCTTTTCAAGAAAAAAAGGAAAATGCAAAAGGAGATAACGAGTTGCTTGAATTAATTAAAATAGAACATCGACATAATCTACAAAAGATTGAAAGGAAGTGGAATGACAACGATTTAGCACTACAACAAGAATTACTTGAAAAAAAACAAGAATTAGATTTGTCTAATTTTAATACTACTTTGATTGATTTTAAAGGATCAGAAGAAGAAAAAGCCAAATTAATAAAAGAGTTTCAAGTCAATCAATTAGCTGAGAAAATAGCATTTTTGAAAAAAGATGAAGAATTAAATCAACATCAAATAAAACTGCTTGAAAATGAAATAATACAGTTGTCAAATGTTGTAGACAAAAATGGGAAGAATAAATCTTTATTAGAGTTATTTGGAATAAATGACGATAATCAGCAATTAGAAAAAGTTTTAAAAAAAGGAATGTCTATTGTTCTGGATGCTCAAAGCAAAATAGCACAAGAAGAAATTGAAAGCACAAAAAAACAAATTGAGGCAAGAAACGAAAATATTGATAATTTAGAAAGTGCATTAAATACTGAGTTGCAAGTTCAGTTAATAAAGCAAGAAGCTGGTACTGCTTATGATTTAACAAAAATAGAAAATTTACAAAAGAATATTGAAGCGGAAAAACTATTAAAAGAGCAACAAGAGGCGGATTTAGTTAAGAGACAAAAAAAGGCAGTTTTGATTCAATTAGGAGCTGATCAAGCTTCGGCAATCGGTTCTGCCATTGCAGCCGCATCGGCGAACCCTTTAAATGCAACTAATCCATTTACGTACTATGCTCAATTAGCTGCAAGTATGATTTCAATATTTGCAAACTTCAAGATAGCACAAAGTAAAATGAAAGGTTTTGCAGACGGAGGATACACAGGGGACGGAACATATAGAGATGAAACTGGTGAGCGTGTTGCTGGGGTTGTTCACGAAAAAGAATTTGTAATAAATAAGCATGCGACAAAGAATATAGGATTACATAATTTGGATTTATTAAACAAAGGTGTACTTCCTTATGTTAGCGAATCAAGCGAGAATGATTTATTATTTAAAAATAATGATTTAGCGATAAAAAGAAATGATTTTTTACGTAAATTGGCAAATAAAAAAGAGAAGCCAAAAGCTTATAAAACGTTGCCTAAATTTCCAAGAAAAAAATAATGGAATACACAAATTTTAATCATATAATTATAAGGAGTTCTAAAAGTCCTGCTAATTTTTCAGTAGACAATGAAGATTATATATATTTGAAAGAGGTGCGTTTTTTTAAAAAATATGATTCTGAACTTCCAATTAGAACGGAAACAAGTTATAAAACGCTTGATCATCCGAACAGTCAGGAGGTTGTTAATTTGCAAAGAAAAAAAACAATTAAACATCAAGTAGATGTATTTTTTAAAGAAAATATAAATATAGCACTATTGACTGAATGTGATAATATTGCAATTGTTGATAGAAATGGGGTTCCTTATAATGTTATATTAGATAGCATTGAAGTTGAAGAGTTAAGCTCGACTACAATAAGCAAAGCAAAACTTACATTTGTTGAAATCTTAACAGATGCAGACAGTCTTAATTCATTTGTTGAAAGTGATTATATAAAAGATAGAATAGACAATAGTGATTTTAAAGGCAAATCCATTTATTTAGAATTAAAAACAAATAAAGCAATAGATTCTTTTTTTTATCCTGGCAATCCAATTAAATTTTACACTTTATTTTATCCTATTGTTTTTCGACAGCAAATCGGAGACGATAAAACATTAGTAAAAACAAAAACTGGTCAGGAATATACAATAAGTACATATAATTGTCAATCTATTACAATTAAATTGTTCTTGAATGACGAAAATTTAGAAATATTTGAAAAATACTTTAAATTGGCATATTGGGGTATTGGTAATTTTTCTTTTGGAACTAAAATTTTTACTCCTGCTGGCTCTTATGGAGCAACACAGACTATTAATGAAGATGACAGGGTGCTGAATGAGAATGATAGTTTGATTAATTTGAATGAAATTGACGTAACGATAAAAAGAGACTTTTTTAAAAATGAATTATTAGATTAATGGAATACAGATTTACATATTTTGATAATACAACTGAAATTGATTTAACACAAATTGATTTTTCAGGATTAACTTTTGGGATTAACGACGAAGCAACGGAGCTAATATATATTGAAAAATTAAATGGTTCTATTAAAATTTTCGGTAGTGATTTTGATGTGTTTTATAATTTATTTTTAAGTGGAGAAATTGCAGTATTAGGGAATTTCAAAGTAAATGATTCAGATTATTTTAATAAAATTTATTATCAATTAGATGCAAAAAGTTTTGATATTGAAAGCAAAGTTGTTGAATGCGAGATAGTCGCAGAAGATGACTATTATTTATTAAAAAGAGATTATAATAAGAAATTCAATGTTTACAAGTTTGATTTAGCTCGGGTTTCTTTAACTGTTTACAAACAGAGAACTAAGCTTTGGTTTTACGAAACAGAAGTTACAGGAAGTAGTTTATGGTTAAATGACAGTGTAATTGGCAATATTTATGCAAGGGAAGAAATCAAAGAAGCAACTGAAAATGAAATAAACAGTTTAGTTGGTATAAATGGATGGATGATTGAAGGCACATCTATTGTTCGTGATTGGTCATTTTCTGGTGATTTTGCAACTCCAACAAGTGCAGTTATGACTACTCGAATAATCTTGCATGGAGAGGATTATGATATTAATGACCAATACCCTAGTGTTGCATATTTTTTAAGTGATTATACATTACTCCATTTTGAACAACGACCAGATTTAAAGTATGATGTTAGAAGCATTATAAATGCCGATTATTATGGAGTTGAGAACGATTTTAAATATGAGACAGTTGATAATGCAATTGGCTTAAAAAGCGTAATTGATGACATTACAAAAGAAATTGATAGCTCTATATCATCATTCGTAACATTTAATTATGAATCATTATTTGATTTTGCAAGTGGCGAAGCAATAGTTTTACAAGCTCTCTCAGAAATCGCAACGGCTAAAACAAGGAGTCAAACAATAACAGGAAATCAAATTGAACCTGCTACAATTGGCTATTTGACATTAGAAAAAATTAACCGATTTTTAAGAGAGTATTGGAACATTTATTTTTATAGGTCTGGAAATTCAATTTTATACAAGCATTATTCTGAACTTTTTGGATACGCAACGGAAAACGATTTAACAGTTTCGAGACTCGGAAATCTGACACCAGTGCAAGAAATTTCATTTAATAGTAATGATAGATTTAACAGAATAGAAAGAAGTTTAACGGCTGACAATATTGATTTTGTTGGTGTAGATGCAGAATTTGAAAATGTAAAAAATGACAAAATAAAAACTGTTAGCAATCAAAATTTCTTTACTGATATTGATGATATTATAGGAAATACAACGAGCAAGTATAGTGAGAATAGTGTTGATAGCTGGGTGTTCGCACATAGAGCAAGTAATAGTGTAGTCGTTGAGGGAACTCAAATTTTATCAAGTCGTTTTGATAGTTTTACAAATGAAAAAATGAGTTTAGCTTATTCAGACGCAAATCTTTTAGTAGGAAGTGATAAAACGGCGACCATAAACGGAAGCTCAAAAACTTTAACAGATAGTTTTTTATTTGATTATGCAACTTTGCTAGAATTTCAAATCCCTAGCAATTTAGTTTTTTCATTAAATAAAAGGGCATTCTTTAAAACTGATTATTCAGATACTCACAGATTAAAATCTTTAAAATTAAAATTAGATGGTTCTGCTGCGGATATTTCTTTATACTATTAAATTGTTCCACGTGGAACAATCAACTTAAACAATTGAGCA
>Ga0233415_10000704_pt1 | contig 15364 bp, 29 predicted proteins | sample Na_anoxic_12_MG_FD_188631 | JGI IMG/M metagenome (GOLD analysis project Ga0233415, IMG submission 188631) | Seawater microbial communities from Saanich Inlet, British Columbia, Canada - Na_anoxic_12_MG | ecosystem: Environmental > Aquatic > Marine > Inlet | place: Canada: British Columbia... | reverse complement strand
AACTGGATATTTTGCTCGCGCCAGTGGAGACATAGAACACTTCGATTTCAATGGTGTGCAAATCGACTTGTGATGAAATACGTTGAGTGTGCAACTTGCCGAAAAGTTTTGTCCAAAAATTTGTAGGAGACGGAAATGATTACCAGAAGCAAAGTTCAAGGAATGGTAGTTGGTGGAGCGATTGGCGATGCTGCTGGCAAGCCTGTAGAAACATGGACTCCTGAAAAGATATTTGAAGTTCACCCAGAAGGTGTTTGCGTTGGCAAGTATCTTCCGCCCATCGGACATAAGTGGTTCAAAGAGGAAGATCATCCACCGGGAACAACCACAGATGATACTCAGCTTGGTTTAGCAGTCATGCGTGGCTTCATTGACGGCCACCAGCAAGCGGCTCTAATGAACTCTTTTGAAGAGTATCATCATGATATTGCCGCCAAGCATGTCGAGGCGTTTGAAGAAACCACAGACGGTTGGGGCAACACAACCAGAGAAGCTGTTCGCAACATTTGTAATGGAAGTCGCTGGATCACCGCAGGATCGAAATTGAACTTTGGCGGCACCGGGAATGGCGTCCCTATGAAAATTTCTCCATTCGCAGCGTGGTACGCATCTCCTCAAGCTCGAATTTTTGATCCGAACGACTTGTATTTCAATCAGCAAGTTGTCAGACATTCGGCCATGACACACTTTACTGACATTTCAGCCCAAGCAGCTTTGGTGCATACCCATGCCGTTTACCATTGTCTGTTTAGCGGCGTAGATCACTATACCAATGAGTCTCTTTTAGACTTGATTGCGGATCAGGTCTGGGAGTGGGGAGAAGAGAAGAGCAGAGATTCAGGGATGTACTATGAAATGAATTCATTGAGGAAGCATCCCACCGAAGAAGGCGACAGTCTCGAAGATCGAATGATCTGGTTGTTTCAGAATCGTAGTCGAATCAACAAAGTTGAACAGGACGAAATTCGGGAAAGGTTCGGCAAGGGAACGTGTTACGTTCTCGATAGCCTTCCTTTCTCTTACGCTTACTTCCTCAAGTGTCCTTTCACTCCTCAGTCCATCTTTGATGTGATTGAAGCTGGCGGCGACACAGATACGAATGCCAAGCTGGTCGGAGAGATGGTTGGTGCATTGAATGGCATCGAAGCGTTTCTTGACAAAGACTGGAAATGGACCTGTGACGGTCTTGGGCAATTTCAAGAGCTTATGGACGCAGCAGACTTGTTCTGTGACACCTTTGGGATTGATGATTGATGAGTGAAGAACAAAAACACCAAGACAATTTGAGTAATGCTCTTGAGTGGCTCATGGAGAACACCGACAACGCTGTTAATGGGGTTATCGTTCATGTGAACCCTAGTGGTGAAGATGGAAGAATGTCATCGTCATCCTGAGTTCGCTGACATCTTTAAGCTCTCCGAAATTCAAGAGCAGATGATGGGAAGTGGTTACACATATGGATGTAACATGAATGACGGTGGCCATGCTCGCATCCCCGCCAAAGTCAAACTGAGCAACGGCGACTGGTTGTTTGTCTGGTTCTGGGAGTGGTATAACAAGTAAAATACCTGCGTTCAAAGCCCTAGCAAAGTGCTAGGGCTTTTTTATTGCGCTTTTGTTAACATGTTATTATAATCAATACATAATAACATGCACATTTTCAACGAATACGTTCACACGGATGTAAAACATCAATTAAACACCGGAGAATGGCTCATCACTTACGAGCCAACAGATCATATACCGGCTGACATGATGGGCTTTATTCATAAAAATGAAGTCTTGACTGCATTTGGAACTAGATCGCCACTGAGGTACGCCTTAGATGTTGATATTAACGATTTTGATTATCGGTGTATAAGCCTCAATATTGATGGAGATGAGACCAATAGAGGCGGCATGTGGGCGGATAGCGGCATGATGGAAATTGTATGGAAGGAAGACCCCGGAGAACATTTTCTTTGTGTTTGTTACAGAACACAGGAGAATGAGCCTACATACAAGGAAAGAAATAGGAATTGGTTACAGGAGGGGTTTTGACATCTACAATTGACACAACAATATTGACTATGCTAAGTCGATATCCTGATATTCCAAGGGCTGAAGCTGATGAATACATAAATCAGATTGAGCATGAGGAGAATATCCCTTTGTGCCATGCTGTCATAGGTCGCATAGAGCCAGAAGAGTTAGATGATGATGCTCGGCAAACTTACAACGAGTTTACACGATGGTCTTCAGATCGAACTAGAAGGTTTAGAAACGAACAAACAAGTGCGAGGTATAGAAGAAAAGAGAACCGTACTGGCATTCGTATGGCCCAGCTACACCAACAAGGAAGAATCTCTGATGAGATGATGCTTCTTTATGGGCTATCTGGCGATCTTCCTGACAGACCTGTTTATATTTCTTTGAACGAAGAAGAAAAAGAAGCATTGTTTAGCGAAAGAATGGAACGGAAATTCGGTCCAAATTGGAGAGAGAGATTCGACGATTTGCCAAGATTCCTGCGAAGACGTACTTGGATAGAAGATCCGAAATCACACAACTGGCTCAAGGAAGGATTTTAATGGGAGGTCTACTATGGATAGGAAAAAAGAGACCAAAATGGCTCTTAAGTTAAGAAACATAACTGGCAAGCAATTGAGAACTTGCTATTTCTGCCTACGTCATCAACGAGGCAACTACAACAAAGCACTTTCAATGTGTTCTTCCCTCGATTCGGAGGGCGATAGACAAGCGGCGTAATCTATGGGATACCGTTGCTTTTGTGCAGATGAATCGCTTATTTGCCTTGTTGAATAAAAACACTATTGATCACTAGAGGATTCTAAGCTATTATTGGTTTTTTAAGTTTTAAGGAGAGAACTTATGAAACTGGTAGTAGCTTTAGATTTGCCAACTCCAGAAGCTAATATGGACTTGGTTAGAAAACTTTCAAGCGAAAATAATGCTTTTGATGTAGCCTTAAAAGTGGGTCTTAACACTTTTGTTGCTGCTGGTCCTTGTTTCATCGACGATCTAAAAACCACCTTCTCCCGTTATGGTGGTGTCGTTCCAGAAATATGTTTGGACCTAAAACTTTATGACATCCCAAATACAATGGCGAGTGCCGCTGAAAGAATAGCGGAGCTTAGTGTTGATCTCATAACGATTCACGCATCTGCTGGCGAACAAGGAATGCGTGCTGTTGTTGACCAACTCAAAGATGTTGAAAACTCTCCAAAGGTGCTTGCCGTCACAGTTCTCACATCTTTTACCCATGAACATTGTTTGAGGGTTTACAAAGAAGGTCGAGCGGATACAACTCAACGATTAGCAGCAGAAGCTATCACTGCTGGTGTTGACGGGATTGTGTGTAGTTCCAATGATCTTGAAACAATCCGAGACATTCAAGACTCTCTAAAGCCTCGTCCCAGCATTATAAAATTTGTACCGGGAATTGAGCTTCAGCCACGAGATGATGACCAGAAGAGAAAAGGCACTTTGAAGGATGTAATTCAAGGTGGTGCCGATTACATTGTTGTAGGCCGACCAATTTACAAAGATGAGAATCCTTGTGATGTTGTATCCAAAATTCTTGAGAAAATTAGAGTCATGGAAGAATCTTGGAAAACATTTAACGAAACTGCCAATTGGTGACTTACACCCGGCGTCCCACGATGTGCCGACCTATCTGATCTTGCGTGGTTATACGATATTGGGTATCGTAGCTTTTTGCTTTGCGACGAATTATGTCTTGAAGAGCAACTTCTCAGAAACGCTGTGAATGTATTTGCAGCATTTCGAGAAGACTATGCTAAATAAGACAGCGAAGCAAAACTTGGAGCGCAAATGATTAGAACAATGGGTAATTTACTCCGTGCAGTGTTCTGCATAGGAGTTGCGGGATTGATTGGGTACTACAATTTTGACCTGAACGGTTGGATTGGACTTGCTACAAATATTGCATTTTTTGCACTTGGATTTTTATTGGTATCAACATGGCGTCAACCAGAAAAAAACAAATCCGAACTGAATTTAGAAACGCAGTCTTTGCCCGTGACAAATACACCTGTCGCTGTTGTGGAAAAGCCGGTCATGATCGACAGGGAAGTAACGGACAATTCTCCGTTTCCATGGATTGGGATGTAGCTTATCTAAATTAAAGGCCACTATGGGACGCACTACCCATTTGATCAAGTTCTGGCCCAAGGCGACGAACAAAGATATCATTCACATAAGATAGAACTTCCCTAACTCGGTCGCCAACAGTTTCACGGCCACCTTTTTCGATTGGGGTTTTATTGCCGCTAGTTTGTGTTTCCGGCGTGACGCCGAATCGCTGTAGGTCTGTGACGGTGTTCGTAATTGTGTCGGCAATGAATTGATAATGCTCCACGACCTTTTGATGCTGCTTTTTATCGACTCCTCGTTCTGCAAGTTTGCGAATACGCAGACCTAAGCCGCCCCACTGGTAACTCAGTGTGTTGCCTGCAAGTGCGTTCTTAAGGGTCTCACGGATGCCGTAAAGCTCATCATCTAGAGATTCGACGTTTGGGTCGTCTTCAAAGCCGAGTGCTTCTAAGAACTTGCCGTCCGGTGTGAACTCAGCCTCTTTCAAGGTTTTCCATTCTTTAAATGTTTTCATTATAATTTTCCATTCAACAAAGTTACTAAGTTATTTAGTAAACTTGATGAAAAAGTGAACAGTTAAAGGTCAAAAAAGAATTTGTCACCAAAGTCTAAGAGCTTATCTAAATTAAAAGCCACCCAGTCAAGCTTCTCTAGGGAAGCCTTGTATGAGAAGATAGGTTCTTCTCTACATGTCGCTGAAACGGCTTCTGAGGCCCTCTCAGACTGAATTTGGAGCTAATGGCACTCTACTATTGCCATGGCAGCACAATTATCAAATTCAGTATTCTATCATGTGCCCAAAACGGGCGGTTCTTGGGTTCGATCTGCATTAAATCGTGCCAATATTCCACGGTACGAGATTGGCCCAGATCGGACTAATCCTCATGGAATTCCCTCTGAGGTGGAAGAACTGTACGAGTCGGCTCGTACAATGTATTCTTTTTGTTTCGTAAGACATCCCTTTGACTGGTACAAAAGCTTCTTTTGTTTTCGTTCTTTGAATGGATGGAAGCCCGGTCACGAGAAGATCGATGACTACGAAACAAAAGACTTCGGTGAGTTCATTGTAAACTGCACCAGCAAGTCTCCCGGATGGCTCACAGAAAGATTCCGCCCATATGTTGATGGAGTGGACTTTGTGGGCAAGCAGGAGAATCTCTGCGAAGATTTAATCACCGCTTTGAATACCGCTGGAGAGTTCTTTGATGAAGAAGATATTAGAACAATGACTCCAGTTAACCAAGCAGCCGATCTACCAGTGTCTTCTGATGGCGGATTTGACAGCGAGACGAAGAAAGCCAAGTATGGAGACTGTGCTGTATGGACTCCAGAGCTTAGTCATCTGGTTCAGGAATCTGAAAAAGAGACGTTTGAGCGATTTGGGTATTAAGCCGGAGGAGCTTCTCCATCAACGCAGTCATTGAAATATTTAATTCCAGCGGGAGAGTTGTCTTCGAACAGTTTCAAAATACTAGATTGCTTGGCAAATCTTTCGTATTTGAGCATATTGGGTTGGTCTAACTTGCACTTAGAAGCTTCTGGAAGATACAGTTTATCTTGTGGATGACGAACAATAATATCATCGCCAGTGTTTTTGGGGCTGTTGTTTTCGTATCTTAAAGCTAATTGTGTGTGATCACTGCCATCGATCAAAGTAGCAAAAAACTCAATCAACCAAGCTACATTCTCAGAACTGTAATCAGCTTGAGACGGAGTAGGCCCTTTGTTTGTTAAAGGGAAGTCGTATTTGTACCAATGATCGGGAACTGTTTCTGACATAACACTCGTATATATGGCATGAAGTTCAAAGAGTGGTACTTACTGAGCGAGATGCCTCATATGAAAATGCCCCAATCTCCAGTTAATGGTGTAGTGGGGGATATTATTGATTTTCGCAGAGAAGACAATAGAGCTTCAATGTCTGTAAATTGGGACGGAGTTTGGGTTGCAAAGACCAAAGAAGGGTGGCTCTCTCATGATGGAAATGGTAATTTAGAAATATTACCATCATCGCTGAACGCTAAAGGGATTCAGCGGTTGCCTGATAATTGGTGGAATTTTGTCACAATCATCAATGGCAACAATATTGTGAAAGCTCCCGCAAAAGCACGAAGTTATGAAAGAGTCACTGCTGGCGGTCCTCAGAGTTTGGGAAAACAGAGCAGTCCCCGATAGGCAGGATTCTGTCGAGCGTCATCATTTATCTCAGCTTTCGCTGGCGGCAACTATTATGTTACCGCTGCCACGACCCGGCCTCATAGCCCCGTTCATCGGCTCGGCCTGTATGTGTTGCATCCTCGGTAGTGCGAACGGACCAAAAGCCCTCCTACCTTAAACGGTGATGTCCTGACCTTCCTCAACAACTCGGTGCTGCTGCGATGACGTAGGGACTGCTTTGTGGATCAATTGTATCAAACATTTAGCCCAAAGCAAGGGCGCAAAAGGAGAGCCTCAATGGGAGTTACCCATTGAGGCTCAAAAACGGCAGCTTAATTTATAGCCTATGTCAGCCTTCAACTCTCTACTGCCGCTTTTCTCTAGTTTAAGAAACTTAAAGCTCTTAGGTTTTACCTAGTGGCGAGAGTTGTTTTACCAACACGAGGCACATTCTTATATACACATCAAGTGAGAACTTCTACGTCATCCTCTGTGACAAGCAGTGTGTGCTCGTATTGTGCGGACAATTCACCATCTCTTGTTCGTGCCGTCCACTTGTCTGACTCGTCAAGAACCGCCTCTGCTACACCTTGGTTGATCATCGGTTCTATGGTAAAGATCATCCCCGGTTTCATCTTGGTGTTGAAGCTCTTGTCTTGAATGTCAATATGATGATTTATTTGTGGCTCTTCATGAAAATCCACACCAGTTCCGTGACCACAAAATTGATAGACCACAGAGTATCCTTCACTCTCGGCATAAGTTTGAATTGCCTGACTGATCATGCCAAAATTGTTTCCCGGCTTCACTTGCTTGATGGCTAAGTCTAAAGACATTTTTGTGACATCCAACAACTGTCTTGCCCATGAAGAGATTTCTCCAATGGCAAACATCTTACTGGTATCTCCGTAATATCCATCAAGAATTGTTGTCACATCAATGTTAATGATGTCGCCGTTTTTGAGAGCAGTAGAATCTGGAATCCCATGGCAAATCACTTCGTTGATTGAAGTGCAAACAGACTTGGGATATCCATGGTAATTAAGAGGCGCTGCAATTGCTCCATGGTCTTTGATGTAGGTTTCAACAAGAGTGTTGATCTCTTCTGTTGTCACGCCTTCTTTGATTTCATTGTCCAGCATATAAAGAGTGTCGTGGGCCAGCTTGCAGCTTTTTCTAATGCCCTCAATTTGTTCTTCAGTTTTGATTAAGATTGCCATTTAATTTCCATGCTTAAGTTTTACAGTGTGATCGTAGCCACATTTGCATTTATGCTTAAACACATGGCTGTCTCCTTCAGTCTTGATAAATCTGGAATTTGCTCCAAAGCTTTCCTTGCAAGTTCTACAATGCCATTTGGCAAGCCTTGGATGAGCCCAGTCAAGAACTGATTGTTCCCATTTTATGCGATCCGATTCATCCCGGTCTTCTTCTTTTATGCGATTCCATTCATCCCGGTCTTCTTCTGTAGGTTTCCAACTTCTGTTTCCGGGAGAATAAGAAGAATGGCTAACTATTTCTGCTGCGTCGAATTGTATGCGTAAAGTTTCATTGCAGTTGGGAACAGATATAGTGTTTCCATCGTCGGGGTCTTCTGGTGCTTTTACGGGAAGATATGAAAGTGGCTCAAGCTCTTCGTCTCTTTCTGAAAAAGAAATTACTACTCCAATTACGATCATAAAGACCGTACTTATGGACACAAGTATCAGTTTCAAATCTTTTGAAGTAGCTTTTTCATATATTTTCATGATTCACTTTTCATGCGGAGAAGCCATTAAAGCAATGAATGTTCCAACTATGATTGCAGTCATCGCTAGATGTGCTCCAATTGCAATTTTTGTGAATTTATTCATGGAATTAACTCTTTCCAATGTTGCTTTGATTCTCGATCATAAGCAGCTTGTAATTTTGTTCTAACTTCTTCGAGATTTGTTCCATCATAACGCACGACGTTATCATGTTCAAAGTCTCGATTGGATGGGTGGTCAATGATTACTCCCAGACCACGGCTTCTGTGTTGTAACCAAGCCAGCAAGTATGGAGGATAGTCTTCTACCAAGATTCTTCCATACATGTTTCCTTTATCTGTTTGACCACTTACGATTCCTATTTCAACGTCTTCTCCAAAGTGGCTCAGAATGCACTCATGCTTTTCTGCCCAAGCATGAGGTTTGCTCCATGGACCTTTGGTGAGAATTTTACAACAGAATCCAATGGATTTAGTTAGTTCGTAAATTTCCCAACCGGGTTCATACCTTGGAAGATCACGCCACCATCCGGGGACTCTTTTGATCATATCCATTCTGGCTTTGAGATAAGGCCAGTCTTCTAGTTCACGAATGTTGGTTACTTTGTCAAGCTCCGTGTATTCTTCTGGAGCAGCCAACACTTTAAGATCCCTGATCATAGTGCCGCTGAAATCAAACAGCGTGTCATCCATATCAAACTGAGCTATCCGACCTCGCATTGTCTTGTACCTTTTCTAATTCGTGTGGATCATACCATCCGCCACTACCATCTTCGTGACGAACTCCGTAACAGAAACCATGACTGTCAGAGTGTTTTTCAATCACTCCTCGAATGTCCCATCTTCTACTTGCCAATGCTTCTGGCACCCAGTCTTTTGCGATGTTGTTTTCATCCAAAACTGTCTTAACCGGTGTGCCAATTTCTAGTCTTGTTTCCTCTGCCATTCTATACTTTCCTTTCATCTGACACAACACCTAATGTGAGGCCAATGTTTTTAATTGCTTCATCTAATGTTTTTCCGGTAACTTGGTAAGAATGGTCGTTTTTTACAGCAACCACTTTCCATTGTCTTATTTCTTGTCCGCTTCTTACCGGCAATTCATTAACAGACCATCCGAGACCTGTCAATCGTGCTTTAATTGTTGCTGAGTCCACTTTTCTCCTTATGCGATTATGAGGGTGCAGAACACTGGGTTCTTTTCCCTTCCATAATTTCTTGATCCATTCCAAAATTTGTACCACATTACTATTAAGGTAGTGGTTCGGGAATAATTTCAGGCATGGTTTTACAATCTCCCGAACTATTAGGGATACATATAGTAGAGTCCTAATATATTCAAGGAGGTAAAATGGACATTTTTAGAGTTATAGTTTCAGTGTTTATACCACCAGTTGGAGTTTTACTTCAAGTTGGTCTTGGTATGCACTTTTGGCTCAACATATTGTTGACGCTGATGGGATATTTCCCCGGCTTGATTCATGCTCTCTACGTCATTCTTAAAGAGAACGACTAGATCATTCGAGCTTTTCTATAGTAGGGGCGACTAAGGTTCATGATTCCCTGTGGAGTTTTCTTACAAGGGTTTCCATGAACCTTTATTTTTCCAGCTATCAAAGCTCTTGCTGTAAGCTCCCCGCAATGAATCTTGTCTTGCGGATCACCTGTGATGTAGCTGCCAATGCTATATTTTCTTCCAAGTTGATCATTCAAATATTTTAACATTGTCGTTGTGTTAATTTTTACTTTGGGTTTTTTGATCCAAAGCTTCATCAGCTTTTTCCTTTTTTTGTTTTCAGCTTCAATTTCTCTGATGTAATCAGATAATTTAATCTTCCTGACCACTGGTTTGACAGCTTCGTAAACCCATGGTTCTTCATCAATGTTGAATATTAAAGCAACATGAGAGTAAGGGCTGTTGGTATGAGTCATGACGGCATTGCTTCCACCTTCTACAAAGAGAAGAGAGCCATCCGGGATGTCATGAGAGACGAAAGAACAAAGCATTAGTAGCGTTGAATAGATCATAATAGGTATCTACATTCAGCGCATTAAAAAACCGAAGCTGGGCTGCTCGGTTTCCCGCCTGACCCGGTGCTTCGGCTGAGATATCATTGACAATTGCTTGCCAACGACTATCCCAATTTTTGTATTGCAAACTGGTAATTGTCTACAATAACTTTGTATTGTGATTCAGGAACGGTTCTCAAGAAAGCTGTAACCGCTCTGCGAACAGCATAGTCTGCTGACTCTGCTCTTCCTCCATAATCGTCCCAGATGATTATATTCTTGGTCATGCTCCAAGTCAAGACTGTATCAGACAAGACTCCGTTGTATCCATGATTGCCATCAATATAAGCAATTATTGCTGAATTTTACCATATTCCCCTCTTGTGCAAATTTGGATTAACCAATATACTTGCGTCCTTACGAATTGAATGGAGTCTTTTGAGTCCCAAACAAAGGAGAGTACGATGAAGAGATTTATGATTGCAGTAGCGGCTGTTCTGGCCATTGGCCTAGCAACAGCAGACACAGCAGAGGCCGGAAATTGGCGTTGTCGAACAAGCTGTCGTCAGGTTAAGCTTGTGCGATGTCAACCAGTGAGAAATGTATTTCGTGTGGTCCACAATGTCGGATGTTCTGTGACCTCGACAACCCGAGCGGTTGTTCATGGAGTTGTTCATGGAGTTGTTCACAACCGTCCTCGAATTGTGTTTCAACGACGTTGCAATAGTTGCTCAGTAGCACCCGCCGCAACGGCACCTGCTCCAGCAGCAGTTTTGCCAGCAGCACCTTCTCCACCTCAGTAAACGCTCACGGCCACGAGCGTCCTCTGTGAGAGAAAAGCCCGGTGAGAAATCACCGGGCTTTTTTTTGTTAAGTCACCCTGAAGTCAGGGTTGCTGCCAAGTTGTTGAGCCATCCTCATTTGAGCCATGGCCTCTTTCTCCATGTTCTTTTGGCCCACAAATCTAGCGATGATCCATTGACGACGATCTTCTGGGATCGCATCTATCTCGCTAGGAGACCAATTGAGATGGTACATTAGAAAGAACTTCTCTTCATCCGCTTCATTTGCATCGTAAGTGAGTTCTTTGTCTTCCGCAGGTTTTTCTTCTTTTTCTTTTGCCTCTTCAGGCAGGATAATTTCTGACATAGTTTTCCTCCATTGGCATATAAGAGTGCCATTGGAGAAATAGCTAAAGAAATAAGTTGCCTTTGGCAAGTTTGTTTTCGTGATCGTGGTCTACATCACCAGTGTCGGCATAAATAAACCAATCAATTTCTGTTCCCTTTTCACCCATGGCTTGACCACGAATGAACTTCAGGGCTTTTTCAATAGCGTCTTCAATGTTGTTGGCTTCAACATCGCCAAAACCCCCTGAATCGCCTGATGTCTCTTCAAACTCTAAGGCATATTTCATTATGCAGCTTTTTTGTTAAAGTATTTGGCTTTCAGATGTGCAATTTCACGTGAGTTGGCAGATTGCTTCCAAGTGCAGTACCATGCACGGCCCTTTTTGTTGAAGCCGTATTTCTCTCGGAACATACCGCCGCTGATTCTGTAACCCACTACCAATCCGTGAGGATCAGGAACGAATACATCGGTTACGTTGGCATAGTCGTGACCCCAGCCCCACCAATTCTTGGCTTTGTCGAAGACTTGCATCTTTACTCGATACCAGATGTCTTCATGCTCATGGTAGAGTACACCATCCATTTCCCAGACTTTCTGAGGTGTCTCAAATTTGTATTTGTTCTTTTCACACAGAGCCAAGCTAAGGATATCTGTTGTTGGGTGAACGTAAAGGTCTTCCCAGAAGTATCCGATTCGTGATCCCCGAGTGTCGGTGAGCTTGCCGTCTTTTTGAACAATGACATTTTGTTCGACGGTGTGGTCGAGCCATTCTCGGATGGTGTGGCCTTCAAAGGTTCTTGCATCGAATTTTTCAAGGAACTCTCCTTGGACTTCGCTCCAAGGACGGCCAACTTGTTTTCGGAGGACTCGTTTGATTTTTCGTGTGTCGGCGTAGACTCCACGGCATCCCTCGCCGTATGGTGCTGAAACTGCGTGTGCTCTTCTCATGCTCATTCGAGAAGGGCTGTCGCCTTCGCAGAAGTCGTCGTTGAACTTTTTGTGATTGCGGGGAAAGCGACCTTTTTTACCATGATCGGGAGTAAGGTAAGTTTTTCTTCGTGATCGGCTCATCGTATCTCCTTCTGTTAAAGGTTCTACTTATATTGTACGTTTGAAGTCTTTAATTGTAAACCAAAAGTGACCTCGGAGGGGATCGAACCCTCACGCTCTAATGAGCAACGGGGCTTAAACCCGTTGTGTCTGCCTAATTCCACCACGAGGCCAATACAAATTTTAAGTACCCGAGACAGGAATCGAACCTGCACGCTCTTGCGAGCACAAGATCCTAAATCTTGAGTGTCTACCTAGTTCCACCACTCGGGCTTACCTTCATTTATCGCTTCCTCATGATCATTCCGCTCTTGTAGAAATGGTTCACAGGAGCATCACATAATGTAATTTTCCTTGTAATCTCTGTAAGTTCGTTGTCAATTCTGTATCCGTTTCTGAAGAACTCCATGATCCAATACAACGAAGACCGACAGTTCACGTGATGATGACCACCTTGGCCGGGAATAGCATGGGTAAATGCCACATACTTCGCTTTCGCCAGCGTGTTCATCAAGTTTGGCATAAACTCTTCATCAATGTGTTCAACAACTTCACAGCACCAAGCCAAATCAAATTCTCCACCATCAAATGCTCCGTCTCGTAGATCGTGTTGAACAACTTCTTCAATCAGAGTTTCTTGAATGGCTCTGGAAGAGCCTTCGACTCCAAGGATTTTGCAGCCAAGTCTTTTGAATTCCTTCGCTGAATGTCCTTCTCCGCAGCCGATGTCAATTACACTTTCAATTTTAAGTTGATCAACTAGCCATTCCCACATCGTCGGAAACCAACAAGCGGGATCAGGTTGACCAATTACATATCCTCCAAGATGTCCTTCATAATGAAATTCCATGTCGTTCAGTCCTCTCTTGGATCGAACAGCATGTCGCAGTGTGTGCAGAAGTAGATGTCTTCCTGCTTGACAACGGCTTTTATTCTACCACACATTGGGCACTTAGTTCCATCGTTATCTTCTTTTTTGTTGTCCAAAATTCCTATTTCTCCATTGAAAGGGCAATGACGACATTCGTTGTTGCAACACCATCCACGACGAAGGTGATACTGTTCTGTGAATATCCATTTGCCACTTTCAATATAGTAATCACCGGGTTGAAGTTTTGGTGTCATTTTCTTTTTACGCTTCCCATCATGTGATGCTTGAAATCTGGCACTGGCACTGCACATGCTTTGGCTTTTCTAGCACATCTGTAAGATGCGTAAATGCCCGTGTCCCACCATTTTTGGTGTTGTCTCCTTAACTTTTTTGTATCAACAAGTTTGTAGAACAGTTTATCTTGCCCAGTATAAACTGTTCTTCTAAATGGCTTAAAGCTTAATTCAAGATAACGAAATACATCTAGTCGCCACATTGAAGGGGTTGGATGAAATTCGTTAGATGAATAAGCGTGTCCAGTTACCATCCAATGTCCATTGACAATCCATGTCATTAAGTTGTCAAACCATTCTCTTCCGTTGATGTCGCAATCTGGTTCAATATGAACCAAGACATCATAGTCTTCAATTTTTTCAACCGCTAAATCAATTACATAGCCATGTTCCATAAAATGGGGCGTTTGTATGACTTCAAAGTTGTATTTTTTCTTAACCGAATGTAACCAGTCTGTTTCTTTTTTACAGTATTTTGACCAGTCGTTTTTCCTATTATAGACAGTTCGGCCTCTGAATGATCTGGACCTATCTGTTCCTTGACATGGATTGTTATCAATTACCAACAAAGTTTCATCTGGAAAAATACGACGAAAACTTTCTATACACGGAACAATCCAGTCGAATGTGTTGAAGGCCACCATTACAAAAATGCAGGAAATGTCCTTCTTGTCTTTATAACTCTCAATCATCTTTAACATGAAAGTATATAGTGCGGATGAAAGGAGTCGAACCTTCACGGGCTTGCGCCCACAAGCCCCTCAAGCTTGCGTGTCTACCATTTCACCACATCCGCATAAGTGGGCCGGAATGGAGTTGAACCATCACAGCCAGAGGCGTCTCGTTTACAGCGAGGTGGGCTCACCAGTGCCCAGCCGACCCATTTATCATAAAGTGGGAGCGTGCGGAATCGAACCGCTTATCCACGAGGGCAAGAGGGTTACAGCCTCTTTAGTTTCCCACAACATCAGCACTCCCAAAGTACCCGAGGCGAGAGTCGAACTCGCAAGCCAATTAAGGCACCACATTCTGAGTGTGACGTGTTTACCGTTTCACCACTCGGGCATGTTATCTTTTGTTTTTTCTACTCCCGTTTCTTGTTTTGCAAGTTCGGCACTTTTTCCATTGATGAACAAGATCGCAATCACATCCCCAGCACCAAAATTTTCTTTGCTTTGGCGCAAGTTTGCGGTCTCTGTTTCTCATCCACAGTTGTTCGTATTCTCTTTCTTCGTTCATATGTCCTCCAAGTAATGAAATTACTTAAAAGACAGTTCCTTTTCTTGTCATAACATCTCCTTCTGTAAGCGGAGGACACGGGACTCGAACCCGCAAGGGAGTGACCCCCAACTGTCTAGCAAACAGCGCCCTAACCATTCGGATATCCTCCGTATAAAAGTGGACCGTGAGGTGCTCGAACCCTCGTCTCAAGTTCTTCAGACTTGCGCTATGCCATCTCAGCTAACGGTCCATAAACTAACTGGGTCACACGTTTGTATTGGCCTTTCGGCAAGCAAAGCTTGGTTTGCCAGTTAGTAGTGGGGAAGGTTGGATTCGAACCAACAATGCCCTTTCGGGCTACACTTTTACAGAGTGTTGCTTTACCATGTTTGTATGCTTCGTCTGTAGGGGATGATAAATCATCCAAGTTTACAAAGCCGTTTCTTTTGCTACTTCCCCATGTGTCGTTTTCGTCTTCGGTTCGTTACGAACCCGTGATATTGTGTCATCCTATGTCTTTTCCAGCTATGAAAATTGATGTCACTTCGTTGCATGTCATCCCAAGTGTCAGGAAGAGTCATTTGACTTCTCCTGCCACGAAGTCTTACACCGTATTCGTCGAGGTTGTTACATCGACGACCATTTGCACGTCGCTCTTGTGTTGTCTTCGGTGCTCTGTGATATCCCATCTTGCTTCACTCCCTTAACACGGAATTGTGTTAAGGAACAAAGCTGCTTCTTGGTGTTTTCATTTTGGTCTCCTTTCAA
>Ga0233415_10000702_pt1 | contig 15388 bp, 20 predicted proteins | sample Na_anoxic_12_MG_FD_188631 | JGI IMG/M metagenome (GOLD analysis project Ga0233415, IMG submission 188631) | Seawater microbial communities from Saanich Inlet, British Columbia, Canada - Na_anoxic_12_MG | ecosystem: Environmental > Aquatic > Marine > Inlet | place: Canada: British Columbia... | reverse complement strand
GCCAGCTGTCGCCATTATAAAACATTAGTCTAGTACCATTATGCCAGAAATCCCCAAAGGCAGGGTCTCGACCCATTAAAGCTCTTAATCTCGGAAGAATTTCTGTAGTATATGTATTAGGATCATCACCCAAAGTGTCAGCAGATACCACTAATTTAACCACTTTATGAGCCAACGCTCCTGTATAACCGTAACGGTCAATCGATGTATTAGGTACAATCCCTGAAACAGCTTCAAGATCTATTTGATCACCTAAACCCTGATCCTGTTCAGTAACATATCTGTTATCATAATCAGGATATATCGGGGAAGCAAGCCTAGATGTTGATCCTTTAAGAGCATCAGATTCACCCTTAGTCGGAACGTACTTTGGTACTCTGTCAACGCCAAATGAGCTTAGTCGGGTAGAAGAAATAGAAAATTCGGTATCTGGTGGACTATCAACTATCGCGTTGATTGACGCGAAAAAATCACCTATTGTGCTGGTTGTTGCATCCCATGTGCTTGATAGCACAACATGTCCTCTACCAAAATGCTGCGTAAAATTAGCAGCTTCAGTTGACGCATTCAACTGAAGATTGTCATTAGGCAATATCTCAACTATTTCATTTTCAGTATAACTACTGATTAAGTCCATAGTGGCAAATTCGATAGCAGTTGTGCTTGGAGCGCCACCAGAATCTGCATCTGTCACATTATACGTGGCAAAGAAGAATCTTATCTGCGTGCCCCCAGTTCCTATACGTTCTACTCTGTTAATCCAAACAGGGTAAAATGTACCAGAAGTATCACCAGTAGGCTCATCGCCTGCTGGAGCTGTAATACTAAATTCTTTAAATAATCCAGCAGGGATACTTATATTATCAACTGAAATTAAGTTAGCATTGACATCAAATGGATAATTAAAAGACTTAATCCAAGAGTTGATGTCGCTGTCTAATTCTGGAATTGGATTGGATGCGCTATCTGTCAGTAAGCCCGTTCCATGTGACAAGGCTGACGTAGAAAAATCACCTGTGACTGTCTCACCGCCAGCAACAGTATCTGCTAATTCATATATTGCTGGGTTATCGTAATACCCGTCGCCGTTAGTATCTGTCTTATCGGCTGGCGGGGCAACTGCATCAAAAAAATCTAACTCGCTTGGTCAGTTAGATCAAGCGTTCTGAACACTAAAAAACCAGCTACAGTTTCTGATTCACCTGGATTTATTGGATTAGATTCCTCAGTAGTGTCTACCACATCCAATCTTACTGGTTGATATGACAGGTCACTATCTATATCATATTCTGTGCTAAATATGGCAACTTCGTTAATGTTACTTTGCACATTAGCTGTAAAAATCAGCCGCAAGATACCAGTATATCCACTAGTGGTGCTGTTTAAACCTGCTACTCGTTTGACCTTTGCCAGCCTTAGGTTTTCCCATTTTTTGGGTAAAGAAGCAGACATATCCCATATCCATTTGGACGGGATTTTCTCTTCAGCTGTACCAGAAGCTAATTCTGGTTGGATTAAGAAGGGATATAAATTTTCCTTTCCTAAGGCCAACTGTAGATCGTCAACTGCTTTGGCTAGCACTAGTTGTCTGACAGTCACATCAGCCAACGGCCTATTCAAAACTTCGTAGAAAGCTGGGTCAAGAGCAGTCAACCATCTTATATTAAGGGTGGAATCTCCACCGGTTAAACTGCTAAATAATGTCCCAGGCGCTTTGCTTGGGACTTTCGATGGAGTTATGGTAGGAATGGCTAGGTCCTCCTAGTGCATTTGGATTTATTTATTCTAGTTTTGCTTCACGAACTTATAATTACTTGATATTTTTTATGCTACATTATTTTTGTGTGTATTTAAATATCATGGATAAGTTTTATAATATATACAAAAATGAACAATACAGCCAAAACAGGATAGACGATTACGTGTTATGGGTCAAAAAGATCGGATTGCTGACTTATAAAAATAATCCACCCATTTATGCAGTATCTAATAAAACCGAGATAAATACTCCTGATGGGCCAATGCTAAGCGTAAAGGTGTGTAACGATATTGCGAATCCCAATTTGGAACCCATCGCTGAAATAGTTATCAATAATAATGTGTATTATATATTAGATGAATATCTATATGCAGTGGGAACCCGCAGCAAACTTAACGCTTTCTCAAACCCTTGTTGCCACGTCCGCACCGCACCACCGTACGATCTGGAGCAGGCGCGCCATATACATCTTGAGCACCCAGACAGTGGCAATTGGTTTGCGTTGGAGTCGAATGTTAGTAGTTGTAAACCAATCGACCAAGCCAGGAAGCAGGCTGCAAAGAGAAAAGACCACCGAATGAGCGATTGGCGTTGGGTGCTCAAAATGGTCATTTACAAAATAGGCACCGATCCGATCTTTTAGATCAAAGAAAAATCAGTGGGGCTTTTACCATTTATCTTAATCTGGGACAAGCTAACGTTCTCAATGACTACTGTGCTTTTGCCGGGCTTAGGTGTTGGAGTTGGAGTAGGAGTTGGAGTAGGTGTTGGAGTGGGTTTATTATTAACCCCGTACAACCTCTGAATCCTAGACACATCATCGTTAGCTTGTGGCTTTGTAATACCAGGAGAATAATAAGGAGCCATCAAAGCCTGTCTTTTAGACGAATGATCAAGACCCAAAAAATGCCCGAATTCATGGCACGCAACATTTAAAAATAGTGTACCCCTGTCCCTTGAATCCTTGATCCACGTCTCGGCCAAGTCAAAGCGCATCAACAATTGACCGTTATATTTATTACCAGGTGGTAAATATGCCCAAGCTAGTGTACCATTAGGACCATCAAAATTGTCCCTTCGCCCATTACCTGTTGATATGATCATGTTAGCTTCGCTGGCTTTATTGACTCTGGTAATATCCAGCCCACAATGGTCTTCCCATTGCTGGTAAGCCAATTCCAAAAGATCATCCTGATCAGATTTGGATAATCCTGCGACATATTTTTCCACATAATATGTCAATTTCAGTGGTCCCCACTTGTTAGCCATGGGTCCTGATGATGATTTCATCATCTTATAATCAGGACAACCACACCTAGGCCAATACATGGCTTTTAGTGTTGAATCATCGATTTTACCGGTTTGTTTTATGCCAAATTGCTTTTGAAATTTTTTGGTGACTTTAGTTAATAAATCGCCGGTAGCATCTTGTTTTGATATTAGGCTAAAATCGATATAATAATGGTCTAAATATTTTAAAGCGAATTTGCCATCCGCGCTTTTTAGACCATTATTATCGCAAACAGTTTTAACTAATCGAGAATTGGCAAGAATTGACATTTTTACTCCGAGTTAGACTGGTACTTATCTACAAATACTAAGCTATTCTAAGGGCCTTTACATGCTAGACGAAAAAGCCATGTTATCTCATTTCAGCAATTACAATATTCCAAGCGAATTTTCCTCAAATTTGCTCTTAAGTATCTACGGCTTAACAAACCAATTTGGAACAAGTGTGTTTCAAAACGATCAAATCACCAAAGGGGTAAAAAGGTTACGCTGTGAAGTACCATCCTTAGGCCAGGCAATAACAACTATTATTGCTGCCTCACGGGATGGTAGTATCAACCACTCATTGGCTATAATAGTTGATGATCAATTCACTGGAGATGGCTTCGCAAGTCAGTATATTGATTCAAACGGAACACATAAATTATACATCGACACAAAAATTACGGCTAAAAGTCTAAGCGAGCTTCTAGTTAATATCAAATCGCTCGCTGAATCAAAAGGCGTCCCAGATGGTGAAGAAGCAGATCTCCAAACATATCAGCCAAATCTTTCAATTGAGCAGTATTTCAGCATTCAAGGTGCCTGCATCCCAGTTCTAAAACAGTCAGATGAAACGCTAGACCAACTTAGACAAAGAGCAGATTTAACACTCCAAAGCTTCAATCGCCCCGATGAGCTTATGTTGTATGATTTTGGAAAACATAGCCCTATAGGTGATGGCTTAGGAATCATCAAAAGATCTGATTTGCAATTTGTAGCAGCACGTCAAGATGCAGCTATTGAAGTAATGCAAGAATTAGGTATGAAGTTTGACCAGTTAAGCAATGTTGATCCTGATACACTTAAAAAACTTAAACAAATGGTGGAAGAAAAGCTTGCAAATGGATAATATCACTTGCAATAACTGCGGCGTTTGTTGTAGTACAGTTGGCTCGCCGCCTTTTATAGATGAAGAAGTGAGATCATTGCCTACTGATCTTCAGAATCAAGTATTAAATCTTGGTTATTCTTCATTAGAAGCAAATCAACAGCCATGTTATTGGTGGGATTTGTCAACAAAAAAATGTAAACATCACGACCACAGACCACAAATATGCAAAGATTTTGAAACAGGTGGGCTAGTGTGTGTCAAACAGCGCAAGTTCTATAACATAACATAACATAGGAACAAATCCGCTGCCCTCATTGAAGCAATTTCATGATACATGGCCACGTTTTGTTAATTCGAACGTTTTCATTATAAATTGGTCACTAATAGTTAAGTCATAATTTCTTAAGAACTCAGAGCTGCTAGTAAACCTTTTCAACATCCGTTCATATAATTTGCTTCTATTCTTCTCTTGAGCTATTAAATAAAAATTGTCAGGATCAGTCACCTGAATCCATTCCCTAATAGCTGATATCACATTTACAAAAACGCCAGTGGCATTGCCTGCATTTGTTATATGTGTTACGCACTCACCATCGTCTTCTAATAAACAAAAGCTCACTTCCCAAGGCATATAAAAATTTGGGTCACTTGTATCTTTTTGCATACGCACCAAATATTTATTATCTTCTACCTCAAATTGACCTTCCCAGTGGTCAGCCGTCTTTTGTAACCACTGAACCTGCGTTGTTGTGTCTAAAATTTCGTTTAGTATTCGTTTTAATTTCATAGTCTTCTTAACACATATGATTCAATAAACTCTTCCATCCCATAATAATCAGCATCCCAATCTGGCTTATATGTATCTTCTAAACTAGGAGGTCGCCAGGATGCTTCACCTTGATTACTAACTTGAATCTCACTTTCCCCACGCATCAAAGCTTCTACTAACCTATGATATCCATTTGTCAGTTGAAACTTGTCCAAGGATGGATGGTAGTTTACTTCCACTGGACCTTCAGTCATAGAAGGCAAACCACGGCTTAAATTATCTGTGGCTGCTTGTACTTCTTCTTTAGATAATATTAAACTACCAATTGGCAAAACACCAGTATCGCCGTAAGGCACTTCATCCAACACTGTGTATGTTTCGTTGATTATTCTTTTAAGTCTCATGTTCGCCTCAACGACATTCGCTATTTATAGTCATACTTTATTTTTGATATGATAATTGTGCTAATTATTATAAGGCAATGGCCTTTGCATTTTGGTGCCATCAATTACTTGCCTGTTATAAATAACCATATCATTATCGATACGTAGTTTTAAGTCATCATGGTTAATATTGTATAATTTAATTTTATCAGGATGCGCCGCCGGATCTTTATAATTGGTTAAAAATATAGGCCATTTAGTCACTTTGGATACTATATATGCTGCGTTTCTGCCCCAAAAGTCATTATCTAGGCATAATTTTAAATTATTAAATTTAGATTGCAAACAACCAATCTGGAACGCACTAGGGTACGCGGCACCTAAAGCAATTGCATTAAACCCACTCTTACGCATAGCTAAGGCATCAAACACGCCTTCAACAATAAAAACCTCAGACTCTGCGTCGTACAAATCAAACCCGTATAAAAACCATCCAAAGTTAGAACAAGTGAATTTAGCAGCGGCTGCATATTCCTTATCTTTCGATAAATTTCTTACTATCACACCAGCGATTTTACCATTTCTAAAATCTAAGAAGGCAGGTCCTTCAACAGGTTTTTCTCCGAATTCATCTAATATGTAATCATCGGGATAAATATATAAATCCATCAGATCTTGTTTGCTGAGCAAACTATGATCCACGAGTTTAGCTTCAACTGGGTTGATACCTCTGTTGCTGAGCCATTCATTATGGCAAGTCGGCCTTAATGACTTGCGTAATCTTTCAAGCAAATCAGAGGTCTGCTGGTTTCTTTGCCGATGTTTTATAAATGAGGTATGGGCCTGTGGCAACACACCTAAATCAACAGAGTCTAAACTTAATGCTGTCTTTATTACATGTTCAGCATTAAAGTTATATAATTCAACATTTACTTTATCATTGATAATATTAGATAGTATATCTGTCATATGATCAGATTAGATCAGATTAGATAAGGCTAATGCCAATTTGTGCTCAAAAGGCTGATGCATAGATGAAGCCAACTGAGCATCTCGCAAGCGATCTTTCTGTTCCTGCCTATTCTTTTCTATGCGCTGCGCATCTTCTTTATCTTCTTTAGCTCGTTTCTCGGCTCCGGTTTTTTTTATTTTGTTCTCATATCCGTATAAGCGACTCAACTCTTCGCGCCCTAATTTGATACCATTTTTGTCTAATATTTCTGCTATTTCGCTTGATAACCAATGTCCTGATTCATAGTGATCGACAATATTCTCATAATCACCAAATAACCACCCGTTAACCAACTGGCCTTTATCAACAGAGGAAAACAAAGCAGGCATATTATGTCCCACCTGAGCGCCAATTTTAGCTAAAATACTAATAATTGTACCACTTTGTTTGTAGCTACCTCCATATCGCATTATATTATAAATTTTATTGCCGAGTTCTTGAGCAGCATACTTCGGGTTGTTTTTAATTATTCTATTTAGCCTCGCTTTTGGTATCTTATCCATCCATCCAGAGCGATCCCCGTCTTGTGAAAGATCTTCATCGCTTAAAGTGGTATTTCTAGCCATCTCAGGTAGCCCTAACAACTCTTCATCTGTCATGCTTGCAAACAGATCTACTAATTTTTTAGGAGCCGATATATTAGCAGCCACTTTGCCTAACTTAGATAAAGAACTAAGAGATCCAGCAGGGTTTACGCCCACTGCAGCTGAAGCCTTGCCCATTGTGTTCATAAACTGCCGCCTATTGACAGCTTCATAAATTCTGTTTAACTTCATAGCGATATCCAAGCCTAGGAGTAATATATTGTATATTTGCTAAGATTTAAAACCCCAGTCACCCGCTTTAGGGTACAGATAGTTCTTACCCTCTAGATCATAAATATCCTTCTCAAAGTACGGGTATGTGATGTAATTCATACATTGTGTCTTCTTTGGAGGATTAGCAAGTCGTTCGGGAGTCCAAGGAAAAACACCATGCGGCTCTGCTGTTTTGCCAAACTTATGCTGGATCAATTTTGCAGCCAAAGCAGCATTATTATGTAAATTATTATCCCAAATTCCATCCAACTGCCTCACATCTGGATCTACTAACCAACCTACTGATTTTGGAACATCATTGGGAAAGATCGGATTAAGCACTCGCCTATGGCCAGGATCTTGTATAGAAGATTTGGCTTTGTTATACATCACACACCGCCAAAAATAGTCAGCAGCTTGGTGTGATAATCCACAATATCTTTCATCCCAAATACCAACATTCCTCACTGCTTCGGGCATATAAGAGTGAAACTGATCACCAAGACCATTTTGAACAAATGTGTACTTTTTATGTAGCTCAATAAGTTTAGCAGCCCAGTCCGGTCTAAATATAGAATCATCCTGGCTGCATACTACATATTCGCAATCTGGGTTGGTAAGTGACTTAAAACCATTAACCAGCGCCTGATTCCAGTTGCGTGACAAATGACCTGATGACCAATCAGGGCGTAATACATTATGCAATACTTTAATATTAGGATGATTTATATGGGCATCAGTCATCCTTATATCAGAATGGTTATTAATCACATATACTTTGAAAGGATGGTGCACGATATCACTAGCCAATATGGAGGCTAATGTTTTATTAATCCTCTTGTGGCCTTGATATGTGACAACATAAATCTTAAACTTAGTAGACATTATATTAACCTTAACGGGTGTACCTTTAAATCATCTAGACCAGCATCTTTTACGTACCACCAGTCCAAGGGAAAACCGAATTCTTTATACTCTTTAGGATAGCCTGGGTGATCATCTTGGCAAGCAGCGTAATGCCAATCTGGCTTCTTTTTAATATGCCGTTGGATGTTATGCATAAAAGTGTTAACCGAAGTCACAACACCCAGCTGATCATAGTCATGGCCTCCGATAATGCCACCCACTTTGACTTTTTTTAATGCAAGCTGCATATCAAGCAACGCTTGGCCATGGTCGTGATCGCCATCAATATATATAAAATCAAGATCGTTTGGCAATTGTGGGATCATATTGGTTGATGATCCATGCATAAAAGTCACATTGTCTTTTTTAATCAAGTCGATTCCTGGTAGCCTAACTGGCACATTAAGATCTATCATATATAAGTGCTTCATATGCAAATTATGCAATATGTTGTTCGAATTTAGGCCGTTAAATACTCCGATCTCGGCCCCTACCAAATCCTTTTTCCGCAATAGACTTTCAAGCGATGGCCTTAACTTGGTCAAACTGCGATTTTCTTTATATGTAGCTTCCTTCATATATCGATCCACATCATACCATAGTCGGTTGATGTGGCCTGTATTGTTGCTATTATAAGTAAACCCTGGCTTTGTCATCAATTGCTCCTGAAAGTATTATGCGGATAGATATCTTTTCTTCTTTTGGCAGTATTGCCTTTTCTAAGTTCGTTATTATGCCACCATACGATCTTCTTTGCAAATGCTATCGATTGGTCATCATTGTGTATGAACTGATTCGCTTTTAATATTGCCATTTCGTTCATCTTACTAGAAATCGTTATTGGATCGAACTCGCCACATACCACATTTCTATAGTTGTAATCTCCCTCCGCAAGCGGCATATCAATCTTTGTTAACCCATTATGCTCAATAGCATAAAAATCTTCATAGGGCAAATGCTCATATGCGTCTTGTAGTGAGACCCCCTTGCTTTGCCAATGAAAGTCATACTCAAATTGCACAGCAACAAGATGGGGCTCTACACTTCCTCCCCATCCATGATTTAAGGTGTATAACACATCAAGGTCATTGCCGTCCACATCTATCTTAATGAATATATTGCGACCATCAAGTAAAAAGTCAAGTTGGTGTGCTTGGTCTTTTCCAACAAAACCATAAATAGACTTAATTTGCTCGTCACTAGGCGGTAAGCTATGAGTATCGATGACTATTGATTTACAATTCATGATATTCAATGGGCTTTGGCCACATGCGCTTATTACGGCACCGCCAACATCGATATACTGGTCGATATCATATAAACTTTTCAATGCTTTAGCGAAGTATAATTCGCCATTAACGCTATAATCGGGCAAAGAAGCTACTTCTATCCAATCGAATTGTTTATCACCTATGGTCAAAGTGTCAGCGTATCGCATATTTCTTTTATTCCTTGTTCCAATGTGACGGTTGGTTCCCATCCTAAAAGTGACTTGGCTAGGCTGTTGTCGCCGAGCGTTTGATGTTCTACCTCTTTTATTAACCGTTCTTTTTTTAGATTAAACTGAGCGTCAGTTAAATTTGGATATCTATGCCAGAAGTTTTCGGGAGATTGATAGCCGTGGTAGAGGGCTGCGATTGGTGCTGTGGTGCTTCGTCGCCCCAATACAGTGTAAAACATGTCCAGTATCTCTTCTACACTATATTGCATACCGCTGCATATGTTGATTGGTCTGATTGCGTACGATTGATGGTTGGCTATAATCAGCCGACGCAAGCCTGCTGTTTTAAATGCAGAAACGACGTCTTTAACGTTTATATAATCACGTTTAGAACCAGTACTATTATAAAATGTTGGAATATCATTTTCCAATAAACACTTTGTAATATATCCCATCAAAGCCGGATGTTTTCTAGTGTTGCTCTGCAGCACACCGTATACGTTAAACAATCTTAGGCTGACAATATCCATCCCGTAATTTTTAAAATAATTGTTACATATGTGTTCAGCATGAAACTTAGTTGTTGGGTAAGTCAAATCTGGGCAATTAGAACTACGGATATTGTTAGTAGCATCTTCCTTGTGCGGCACGTCAATATTTTCATATAACGCGCCTGTGCTCGCAAACACAATTCGTTTAACATTTGAGTACCTTGCTGCTTCTAGAACGTTGATAGTTCCTCCCACATTCACGCTATAAGCCAAATAGGGATCTGACTGACAATCTGGTAAAGGGGCAATTGCGGCTAAATGGAAAATAACATCGGGATTATACTCCCGTACTCTTTTATTTAGGGCCTTTGTGTTTGTTATATCTAAGTTACTAAACTCAAGCTTTCCCAAGGCTGGCGGCTTGCGGTCTGTGACACTCTGATAATAGTTCTGTTCGTACGCTCCATCATTCCATTTTGAGTGCCAGTGGCGTCCTTCGTCTGTAGATAAATTGTCAACTACTAAAACATCATGACCATCTTCGACTAAAGACTTTGCTAAATTAGAACCTATGAAACCAGCACCGCCAGTTACAATTGTTTTACATGATGTCATGATATAAATTCAGTTAAATCAGAGTTGCGTGGAACCGACACAGCGTCACACGAAGGATAAGGGTTGGTCGGACTGTGATCATTTATTAAAATACGCCTGTTATGATTGCATCCAGAGATGATAGTTTTATACTGAATCCCCATCACATTCATGTATGATTTAAATTCTGCTAAGTACTCTTCAGTGCGACTAGTAATAAAGATTATCTCAGCGCCATCTCTTGATAATCGACGTACAAGTTCAATATTGGAATGGATTGGCTCAAAAGTGTTGGACCAGTTTTTATTCCCATACTTGCCGACATTGTGAAGCATTACTCCGTCGATATCAAATATATAGGTCTTTAACCCAGCTGTATACTCAAACCATTCCTTGGCAGTGCCCCAGTCGATATATTTATCACACTCTACATAATCAAATCTTACGCCATTCTGTATAGCCCTAGAAACAATATTGCTAAAATATATCTCATTAGCCCTTGTGGGGTCAACCACATCACATATTTCGTTATAACTTCTTATTAAAACATCTGCGTCTATGGAATAGACGCCTAGGCATGCTACTTCAGAAACCACCTTCTTTTCTGTGATTGAATCTATAAACTCATTAGAGTCCAACGTTATAAATGACTTACTGGCCAGATTTGGAATAGATTGTTTGTGAATATCAAGGCCAACTACATAATGACCTTTCATAGAGCAATCATACTCCACCAAGCAATCGCAGTCTTTTACTACAACGTACCCATGTATGCTGTTATCTACTATACATTTCACCACTGTTTCGGGACTGCACGATGTCTGCTCATCTAATACGGTTATTTTAAATCTATCACCGAAAATTTGCTTGATTACCACATCAGCATCGTACTTTTCACAATGTTCTTTTAGAACCACTATATGGCACTCATCAAAGTATTCTAGTTGAAGACCATCAACTACTTCTTCAATCATCAGCTTTCCATGTGGATGAGTGAGCATCCACTTTGGCCGCATATTAGGATACCTCTTAGAACTTCCGCCCGCAGGTATTATTAATGTATTTTCCCCATGGTTCTTTCTATTTGCATCTGCAGCCATTCTTTAGTGTCCCTATCAGTAGTATATGGCAAAATTCTGTACAAGTTAATCAGTAGCAGTATATATCGCCTTGGTGTGCTGAGCATGTCATTTATAAACTTTAGTACGTGCCAGGGCACTATCGCTTCATCCCTATAAGACCAACTACAATAAGTATCCTGCATCAACTTAGAGCAATCGATTTCGCTTGACTCAACATATGAATCTAAAAAATCGATCAGATATAATTGGTCATTATCGTCCACCAAAACATTCTCAAATGTTAAATCACCATGACAATTGCCGACCGGCAGTGTCCAGTCAGCCAAATCCAAAAGTTCAAGCGGGAATCCACGCAACGTTTCACACTTGTCTAGTACTTGTTGTCTAAAATCCGCTTTTATGCAATTATGGCTAGTAAGGTGATTTATCTTAGAAGCTATGGAAGTTATCGACTTACATCTACAGTACTCTACAAAGCTAATGCCTCTAATATATTCCATTTCAAAGTATGCTAAACCGTCTGTTTCACCTATAGCATATATCTCTGGGGTCTTTATGTGTTCATGAGAGAAGGCTTTTTGTTTATTAGCTTGTGCTACGAGCCTTTTATTATATTCTTCATTAGCTGAAGTTTTGGTTACTATTTGGCCATTTAATACCAGCCTGCACCCAGAATGACCTTTTAATGGTCTGCCCATTATGACCTATCATGCAAATGTTTTACAAACCCATTCTTCCATGGCTCCGATATAGACCTGTCGCAGTTATAAAAGGTAGAAAAGAAGTGCGATTCATGTGCCCATATCAGGTTTGCGCTTTCTTCATTCATAGTATATTTCTTATTAGTTGAATTAGCTACTTTCCAGTACTGCTTATCTAACTTTGCAGATTCTAATTTATCTATTATTTGAACTATATATTCATATAAGTTTTCTTGAAGTGCTATGATGGTCTTGTCGTCCCAATACTCTTCAAAGACATCTTCTACAACTGTGCTTTTATCCGCATAACATTTTTTAACAGTTTCGTCAATAGAGTCTTTGACTACTCTATCGTCTATAAAATTAAGCGGTTTCTTTTGTGTTGCTCCACGAACCCATTCGATTTGTTTTTTATAAGACCAATAAGATTCAAACCATGATGCTGGGTGTCTAAACACGGTCCATCTTGGTAAGACTTGATCTTGCTGATATATCTGTGCAACATTAGTATGTGGGTCAATGCCATGCCCCGATTTGCCTTTCATTCGAGGAGTTTTAAAACCGTACATTACTAAGCCATTTTCATGCAATAATCTACTTACCGCATTGCCAGCGGTCTTGGGCAGATGTAAATAAACGCTATTACTGCACCTTAAAGTCGTCACCATACCACCTATCAAAGTCTTCTTTAAATAGTCTTTTAACTAATTGTTTACTTACAGGATCAAAATAACCTATATAATTTTTGTCTTTATTAGTGTGACTTCTTTTAACCTGAGAAGAGTCTATCTTGAGTCCTATCTGCTTTAAAACTTTATTAACTTCACCAATATCCTCTTTTCTAGTCTCATACTTGATAATAAAGTCTAATTCCTCATCCATATAATCAGAACATGTTGTACCATGTTCCCATTTCATCGGTATAGATAAATTATCTCGTTCTAAGTTAAATTTTAGTACCGCTAAGAAATCAGCCATACCATTACCTGATTTTGAATTATACCTGTTATAATTCGGCTCATCAGTTACAAATAAGGAGGCTAACAAATCATACGGATTGCGAACTATACCAAACTTATACGCGGCATTCCATCTATCATCGCCCATTTGATCTTTTATTTGTGAAGCTCTGTAATGCTTTACGGAATCTGGCACTTGAAAAGGTGGCGTGCTTCTAACTTTTTGCAAAATACTATATTCTATAGATGTACCACTAGAACGTGGAGGATGTACAAATACAACATCTCTATTATATTCTGCTAAATGTAGTAGCACTTTTACTTCTTTATATTTTTAATGCTATTTAAAACTTCTTCTTTGTATCCATAGTCTGTAGCTTTGCTTAAATCCGATTTATCTTCAGAATGATTAACCGGCAATTGACAGCCGCTATCAATACAACTAGGCTGATAACACTTATTACAAGCGGATTTTACAGCTTGTACTTGCTCTTGAAGATACGTAGTCTGTATCTCGACCGAGTTTTGTATAAAGTAGCCGCTACCGACATTTACCATTTGCTGCGACACAAAAGGGCTTTTATAAGGTTCGGCTTTAACTGGTTGTGGAAAGTTATCCCTAAAAGATACGGGTTCAAACTTGATTTGTTGTGCTACCTTCGCAGGTTCTCGCAACAACATAGGCATAAGCACTTGTGGTGCTAATAGATTATTAACTACAGTCGTTTTTTGAACGACTTGTTTTTGCGCCTTTGCCGCTTTAGCCTGGTGGCACTTTGAGCAATTAGAACTATAATGTCGCCTTGACTTGCGATGCCAGTCATTGGCTTCACATAACTGTTGGCTGCTAACAAATATAAAAACAACTGCGCAAATACTAAAAAAAGATCTCATTTATATCTCCGATCATTTGGAGCTAGCCTTTCCGGTTTCGCTCCATTTTAAAAATCTTTCGCGGTCATCTGGATCTACCAAAAAACTATGCCTTTTGGCTTTTTTGACCTTTTTACCCTTAACGATACTGTTAGGGTATTTACCTGGAGCAACAGCCCAGTGGCCTTCATTGATTTTTGCATTATTTATCATGTGGAGTCGCATTGGCCTGCCCAATTTACAGTGAGTCAATTTCAGCTAACTGGGCTGGAGTATACCAAGCGTCAGGTTTAATAGGTGGCAATCTGAGCATCCTTTGCTGCCCAAACTTAGACCCAGTAGATTTACCAGAACCAGATGGTAACCCAACTATTTCGCCACCAGTAATAGCTGTTAAACCTGCAGAGGAATCGGTCCTCTGGTTATCTCTCTCCACATTTGGAGGTACCTGAACAAAGTCGTTTTTGATTGGTAAGTCTCTATAAATAGAAATTGTTTCAAATGACATCTTTATGTCCTTAAGTGTGTAAAAATTGTGTTTTGATCCATATACTTACATTGTATTTTTGGATCATAATAGTGTATTTAAAATAAAGCAGTGAATAAATTAGAAAGGAGATTCACTAAATTGGGACTAGAACGTGGCAATATGATCTTTTCAGGTGGCCCTCACGATGGAGAAAAAATCTCTACTTGGTTGCCATCAGAAGCTACTAAATATATTTATAGATCAACTGCCATCGGGGATGAAACTATTTATAGAACAAATTCTATGACTGGATTACCATCATCCGGCGATGGTTTTGTCCGATATTATAAATTTTATAAGGTATGGAAGTATGATCAAGAAGAAACTTTCCAACCTTTATTCAACCTGCAAATTAACGCACTCGGTAATATATCTTCCATGGACGGGTGAATAATAGCGAATTGTTTCTTCTAGTTCTTGCGATTCTTCACTATCATCTAAATCCATATCTGGATCTAAATCCTTAGCATTGTTTATTTCTTGTTGTCTTTTAAGTCTTTCGGCTTCTAAATTTTGAGCCGTATCCTCAGGCGTTTCTGGTTGTGGTGTGGTTTGTGGTGGAATTAAAGCCTGCTGCTGAGGCTCCAAGTTTTGCGGCTGCACAGGACTTTGGACGGCACTGCCGGGAGGCAGTTGACTTTGGTCAGTCGGAGGCTGTTGTTGTGTGACCATTCTTTCTGGGCTTTGGACTCCCGCTTGCTGCTGAGCT
>Ga0233415_10000701_pt1 | contig 15396 bp, 30 predicted proteins | sample Na_anoxic_12_MG_FD_188631 | JGI IMG/M metagenome (GOLD analysis project Ga0233415, IMG submission 188631) | Seawater microbial communities from Saanich Inlet, British Columbia, Canada - Na_anoxic_12_MG | ecosystem: Environmental > Aquatic > Marine > Inlet | place: Canada: British Columbia... | reverse complement strand
AATGGGACTTCATTCAAATATGAGACCCTATTCCAAGAAAATCATATTGATTATGTCTATCCAAATTTGTTACAATTATCTGGAACTTCTCTTGGGAATAAAGTTTTACTTTACAAATTACAAAGAGATATAGTCACCGGGGAAGAACTTGGTGAAAATTATTTAGTGTTTACATTTCCCGAAGGAGACCAATTCGAAGCATCTACATATGGCGGAGGGATTCTAAACACCCAACTTGTGAATACCACACTGTCTGGAATTCTAGATGTGACTGGTGAATTTAAGGAAGGATTTCCAACTTTAAGGGATTTTTCGCATCAATTTGTGGGTGATTGTCAAGGAACACCTTCAAACCTTAATTTTACTGTGGTGAACCAAGAATATTCTCATATTGAAACATCATGGACAGTCCTAGAACACTCAGTAGACTGTTTGGATGCGGTTGTTTGGTATGATGGAGACCACTACAACTATGAAAATGCTACGGAAGGAGAAACAAATGTTAGCAGATTCAGCAGTTCATATGGAAGTAATATCGCAACTACTCGCAATTGGTTCACTCCACTGTTTTGTGTTGAGAATCGTGGATGTTATGTGTATGCAATTGAAGGATTTACACAAACTTGTTATGCACAGGCATCATACATTAGCCCCTTTGATGTGAATGGAGTATCTCCTCCAATTGATACGAACATATATGCAGAGGTGATTGACCCAATTACAAATTGTTCAATCAATGATTATGTCCTTTCGGTTTTAGTGAATAGTGAAGTTGTTGGTAATCTCAGCGAAACAGTTTCGTATATTCAATCAGGTTTGGAAGTTGGAGAACAGCTAGTTACTCTAGAGATATTAGAAGTTCCGTCAGAGTATATATCTTCTGTGAACGCAAATGCAACCATCAATGTGACTGAAGGATACCAACCAACTTATGTTCCTTCAGACTTTACACCAATTGTTGTAGATGCACTTGGTGGCGTAGGAGCGGAGTTCGCAACAGAAGGAAATATTCTCGCACTTGGGGGTGCACTACTTTTGGTAGTCCTCTCATCAATTTTTGTAGGAATTCGATTCTTTGGAAAGTGAAAAATATATGTGCATACGCCGTATATAAACACTCGAAAGTATGGGTTCTATGGCATACAATGCAACATACGCTGTATCTGATTTCCCCAACATAATCTTTGATTTACTGGGTGGAATTGGTGCATACTTCGCAACTGAAGTAGCTAGCATTAGCGGTATTTTGTTTCTAGGTATCCTATTCGCCATCCTAGGATGGGCAATAGCTTCCGGAAAGAAAGTATTCGGTAAATGGTAAAAATCCCGTGAACTCCACGGGGATTTTCTTTATTTTCTTTAATTTTATTTCTATCAAATTCACTTTTGTCTGATGGTTTTTTCAAATTTATTCACTTTTTCACAAAAACCCTCTAAAAAATATATGTGCATACGCCGTATATAAACACTCGAAAATATACATGTCATGGCATACAGTGCAACATACACAGTAGCAGACTTCCCCAACATAATCTTTGATTTACTTGGTGGAATTGGTGCATACTTTGCAACTGAAGTATCCAGCATCGGTGGACTTTTGTTCCTTGGTCTGATTATGGCTATCCTCGGATGGGCAGTCAGTCACATGAAGGGAACTGGAAAGCAGATGAATGGATTCCTTCCCGGACTTAAGTAATTGGCTAACCAACTAAACGGCAACGCTGTTGGTTAGTTTTACTTTTCTTTATTTTTAACTTTTTCAAAAAACTATGTGCATATTGATGCTTTAAACTACTGAGCTCCTACTTACTATGCCCATTCACACTTCACGCAGACGCAAATCTACTTGGACTTCCAAACGAAATGGTAAGACCATTACAGTCAGGGCTACCAAAAAAGTATGGCAAGTGAAACGCCAAACCCCTTCTAAAAAACTCACTCCTTTCGTAAGCCCAAAAGCATACATCAGGAGAATTGAGATTACGCCAAAAGGTAAACTATGGCGTGTTGTCGCAAAAGACGGATACGGCAACCTCATAAAAAGTAAGATGGATTTGGACATACGAGAGGTTGCAAAGACTGCAACTGGATGGCAAAAAAGACACAAATTTGAGGGTAAAGAGATTCCAATTACCCTACCTAAATTGAAAAAAAAGGTGAGTAAAAAATAATAATCTGGGAGTGCACCACACACAGGGATACGGGACAAGATTCACCAAAAATGAACTTGTCCCGCCCTCCCGGATAGCGGTGCAAAAATCAAGGTGAAATAAAATGGTAAATGTAAAAGCACATACAAGAAAAACAAAAAGAGGATTGGTCAGAGTCGGAGCTCACAGACGAACTTGCTCTGGAAAACGATATGTAATTTATGGTAAAGTGAAGGGACAGCCCGAAAGTCCAATTTGGAAATACGATGATGACGGTAAGCCCGTTTCACTTACCTTCAAACTCAAAAAGAGGGCAGTTGAACGAGCTGAAATCTGGAAGAGAAAAATGGACAAGAAAAACCTAAAAGCTAATTATAAAATTGGTGAAGGTCATGTTGACAAAGACGATTGGGTTACAGAACCCATTGGAACTACATGGACTAGGAGAGCATTACTGAAATTGAAGTGATAATATGGGAACAAGAGCACTAATAACAAAAAACGGAAAACCATTCATCGCAACGCATTGGGATGGATACCCTGAATCTTTAGGTTCAGACCTATTGGGAAAAATAACTGATGAAGAAATAATCAAGGCTTCGGCAGAACATAGCATTGATTGCATTGACCAAAAACACAAGCCGATGGCTGTAAAATATTTGAAGGCCCGACAACTGAGAGAAGCAAAAAAAGCAGTAGAGGAAGGACATTCAAAAACCTTGAAAGAAGCTAAACGATTTTATCCAATAGGGGCGGATGACATTAAGCATTATGGAGATTTTGCAGAATGGCACTATGACCTTAAAGATGGAAGATGGTCTGCGAGACCAATTTCAGGCGAATACCCTGATTCATTTGATACATTTTCAAAATTACAACCACTAGAAACTGTGATTGAAAATATTGTTTTGAAACAAGAAGGCAGAAGTGCACGTGCAACACTCCTAAAACAACGAATCGAAATGGAACGAAAACGAGTAGGTGCAATTCCAGTAAAAACGCATTCACGAAAAACTAAGAAAGGTAGAGTTGCAGTAAGAGGGCACACAAGGAGGGGATGAACATGGCACAAGTAAAATCACACACACGAAAAACTAAGAAGGGACAGACTAGGGTGAAAGCTCATGTTAGAAAGCCAAAAATAGAATGGATTTCCGAAAGGGGAGATGAGTTGGGCATAGTAGTTTGGCACAATAATCAAAAATATGACGGCTACCTAAAAAAAATCTACAAGGTGAAATAAAATGGTAAAAAAATATATATTTGCGTTTGACAGAAGCATAAAAAAAAGAGTGAATCATGTCCTTGAAAAAGGCATAGCCACTTCAATGGTTTCGGGAACGAGCTTCAAATACGTTCCGAAAAAAAAGAGGTAATAAAATGGCACAAGTAAAAACACACACAAGAAAAACCAAAAAAGGGAGTGTTAGAGTGAGACCTCATAATAGGAATCCAAAGAAAAAACCAATTTCGAAATTAGACCGTATTGAGAAAATCGTTGATGCTAGACTTGAAAAATTTGAAAACAAGTTACTAGGAATCTTCAGGGACATAGACCGAACTGAAAACAAGATTGAAAAAAAACTTGATGCATTAGATTCGAGGGTTAAAAAAGTAGAGGTTAAATAAATGGCACAAGTAAAAGCACACACAAGGAAAACGAAGAAAGGACAGGTTAGAGTGAAATCTCACAATCGAAAGCAAGTTCCAGAAAGTGAATGGGTTATTAAGTCGCAAGTCTTCAAGCACAAAGAAACGGGAGAGTTAAGAACACAAATACCTCTCATGGACATTAACGACTGGGAGAAAACAGATGAAATACTGCCGAGTGAATTGCCTCGTGGGAAAAATTTGTATGATAAGGACAAATATACCTCAAAATACAAGCACGATGAACTCGGTGCTTTGATTGAAGACCTTTCACAATTTCGTGGAACAGAGCAATACTTCTACAACCCACTTTTTAAGAATATGAAATATACTGATGGTGTGAAGTTTCTATCTGACAAAATTGCAGGATGGTTGGTTACTGATATTCTTGCAGTGGCGGGAAGCAAGCTCAAAACTTCAGAGTTCATAGTTTGGGAACTGGATGTTAAGGATGAGAAGGCGGTTTTGACTGCAAGAGAAGATGTAGGAACGCCCCCACTATACAAACAAGAATACACATACACCGATTTGCCAGACGGCAAAATTAAGCTGTATCAGCAAAATGGAGTGCTGATGCTTCCGAGTGAATATTGAGGTGGAATGAATGGCATTAATCAAAGCACACACAAGAAAATTGAAATCAGGCAAGGTGGTTAAAGTTAGAGCTTATCCACGTTCAAAAATATCAAAAGATTGGCCCACAGGTGTGAGTGACTATCAAATCACATCCCATAAGCCTAAAGGATATGGAACAATCAGAGAGGGCTACAAATCTTCCAGAACAGGAAAATACCACTCTTGGGTTCAGAGGTGAAATAAAATGGTAAACATAAAAGCACACACAAGAAAAACAAAAAAAGGACAAATTAGAGTGAAGGCTCATACAAGAAAATCGTTCTTGACTTATCATGGAGAAGGGTATGTAAAAACTGGGACTAATGCAGTAGTAGGTATCGGCAAGTTCTCAGAGGAGGAGGGCTACTCCCCAAATGATATAGCCACCATTAAAAAAATGAAAGTCGGTCAAGAAATTGATTTATCAGATTTTAGCGGAATCCACACAATTAGAAGGCTCAAAAATGACCGTTTAATAAAATAAAGGTGAAATAAATGACAACTGTAAAAGCACACACAAGGAAAACGAAGAAAGGACAGGTTAGAGTGAAAGCTCACCCCAGAACGGTTCGATTAACTCGTTCTGATGGGAGTATTGAGGAATTAAAGTGGGAAAATTATATTAAAAAAAGACCACTTGAACAGTTCCACACAATTCCGATGCGTAACATTATGGACTTAAACGAAAAGCACGGTGGGTTCTGGTTTTCTGACGATACTGTTGAATTTTTTAATTCAGAGTTCGGCAGTTCGGTTTATGCGAAAACCCCTACGAGTGATGTAGCTTATTTTATTTCAAGTGAAAAACAACCATCAATTCGAGGAACATCAAGGATTGAAGCACAGTCATTCCCACGTAAATTTTCAATTCGTTCAGTTAATTTGAAAAATGGTGCGGTTGATACTGTGAATGATTTTGGTGAATATTCAACACAAAAGAAAGCTGAAAAAGTTTTAGTGGAGATGTTAAAATGACAACTGTAAAAGCACACACACGAAAGACGAAGAAAGGACAAGTCAGGGTCAAACCGCACACTCGTTAATTCCGCTACCTAGGTAGGAATATTTCTGTCTCTCCTCGACAATATGTTCGTGGTGCTCTCGGAACTGGATTTACCGAATACAAAACGGCTAAGGATTCTTTCAACATCACTGTTGACTCCTCTGTTTGGCATGAGAAGGTGAAAGGGAAGGATGTTAATGTCTTACTTGACCGAATTAAAGAACAGATTGCAACTGAAAAAAACGTTGAAAAATTAGCTATGGGGTCGAGAAATAGATATTGGAGTGAACAAGCCGACCTCATCGTTAACCGTATCAAAAAGAAGGAAGGTAACATACCTGACTTGCAAGAAAAGTTTTTCGGAATAACTGGAAAAAGGATTGACAACGAGGGTAAAATAATTAGGTGAAACAATGAAACTCGCAACAATAAGACCGCACAAACGGAAAACCAAAGAGGGGTTTACAATAGTCCGACAGCACACTCGCCATCTCAGGCGTGGAACGCTGGGGCGGTTCTCACGAGAGTTTGCGAGGCTCAACCTTCATGAGGCAGTTGTCAAGTTTGAGACATATGATGCTAATACGGGAGTTGCGGAATTTGTCCTTGGAATGAAAGGCCCACAGAACTATCAGCTCTTTGGGACTGTTGTGAACCACAATGTGTTCATTCCAGAAATGCGAACTGAAGGGGGAATGATATACCGCCTGACTGAAGACCAGCAACAAGCTCTTGAATCTTTCATCATGGCTCACTTCAGAGAGCAAATTGAATCAAGATTCGTGGACAAGAAAGTGAAAAAGAAACAACTAAAAATTATGGAAAAAGAAGGAATTGAATTGGTGAAATAGAATGGCAACCGTAAAATCACACACACGAAAGACGAAGAAGGGAAAGGTTAGAGTGAATGCCCACACTCGATATTACGCAAAAGTTTATGGATATGGACTAGATTCCAAAGGGGCATATAAGTTAATACAAGTAGACCAGTTAGAAGTTAGTCAAGACAAGTTTTCTAAATTGAAACCTAAACACAGATTTAAAGAAAGCCTGACTTGGAAAAAGCTACGAAATTTGCAGAATAAGGAATGCAAAACCCCTCCAATAATGGAATCCCTTTTGAGGTTGGGTGAATCTTCTGGAAATTTTACACAACACAAGTATTGGGCAAAATTTACAGTTGTTAATGAAACGCCAGATATGTGGATTGTATCTGCACCTAAGATTTCAAGAAGTGGAACTGAAATGGGCGGGATTTGGTATGTTTCAAAGAAGAACCCAAAGAGGGCAGTATTTGATTAGGTGAAATAGAATGGTCAGAGTAAAACAGCACATAAGAAAGTCTAAAGGAAAGGTCGTTTCGGTCCAACCACATCAACGAAGTAATCCTTTGCCCCCCACAGAATCATTAAGAACACTTGAACGCCAAATGGATGAGTGGCTTGAAGACATCAAACAGAAGAATAGTGAAAACATCGGCTTCAATATAATTGATATAATCAGTGCAAAGGGCGGAGTCGCAAAAATTAGCGAGGTCAAATCCGGGCTTGAACATTTAAAGTTTTCAGACGAGCGGATTGAAGACGCTTTTGAGCTATTGTCAAAGCGAGGGAGAATCATCTATTCAGGTCAAAATAGGGTTGAACTAGTTTGATGGTTAGATGCTTGCAACTTAACATTTATTGTATTTGCTAGGGTCTTGCATTATTTTTAGAAATAATACTTCTTCGTTAGCTCCATCTTCTGACTCGTCATCTCCAAAAATTACACAGGTTTTTGGGTCTGCTCCTAGCTTATCCATAATGTGTTTCAATGCACCTTGTGACTTCTTCATCATGAGGTCATCTGCACAGTAGACTTCATCAAAAATTCCTGCAATTTCTGGGAATCTCTTAAGGATTCTGTCTGCTAAATGATGGTAGGAGTTAGTCACCATTACGGTGTAAACTTTACACTTTCTCATGCTTCGAATGAGCCTAACCAATTTGGTGTTAACTGTGAGGTGGTCCAACAGCTTATCATTGAAGGAATCATTAATCTTAATGAGTGTTTTTTCATCAAATCCAAGACTCAGTATCTCATTCATTTTTATCCAAAATAAATGTGGAATCTTAGCACGTTGTTCAACGCTTGCCTCCCTCAATAACCACTTTATAGATTGCTTTGATGCCACTTCATATTTTCCACTGAGAGCTTCATCAAAAAGTCCAAAATCTTTCAGCACTTCAATATCTAGGGCATCATCTGAAACCTCATCTCTCCAGATTAATGTTCCCATTAAATCCGAAAAAATCACACTACACGGGTTTTTTTTGTTTTCCATTTTTTTCACATCTTTTTATTATTTCTAATAGTTGATTCCTACACTCTGATTCAGAAACGGTGGCATCAAGTAGGTAATACTTCACTCCACTTTGGCGTATGAACTCCATACAATATTTCTGGAATAGAGATAGGAATTTGACTGAACCGTCATCGAACACATGATATTCTCGTTTCGTTCTCCTTTCTGAAGAAAGTTTAGACGGAATAATGAAATAAACATACGCATCAGGGGTCACTAGGGTGTGTTGTAATTTAAGAAACTTCGATTTTAATTCGGTTCTTCCTTTTGCAACATGATATGCAAAGGTGCTTAGGTGGTCTCTTTCGGAAATAACCAACCGTCCTTTTGAAATAGTTTGAATGTAATCCTCTCGTAGTTGGTCCTTCTCAAAAACAGTTTCGAATTCTCTTCCAACGGTTTCTGGAGAAAAAAATTTGAATAACTCTGGAGTAAAAGTGAATTGCTTTTCAGATAGACATGACAATATTGTTGTGGTTTTTCCAGAGGCGGGAAGACCGTGTATTATGATATTCATGTTATTCACCCTCGAGAACTTGTTGTATTTCTGCCAGAACCTTGCCATACACCACACCAATTTCGTAATTTTTTAATTCCTGTTTATTTACTTTCATCGGATTTGAGAGTTGTAAGAGAACTTTCGTGTGGAAATTATCAATGTTGCACACTGAAATTCCCTGACCGATGAAATTTTCATATCCTGTTATCGCCTGTGTTGTTAGGACGGTTGGAAGTCCAGAGGCAAGATAGGTAATTACTTTGCAAATTTGTCCAACTGCGTGTGTTAAGGGAGCTATTGCAATCTTGCAGGTAGCAACTACTTCTAGTAATTTTTCCTCGCTCACGCTCCCGTAAAATTTTATATTTTCATTTTCATATTTCTTCAAATCATCTGGACAGAACCCTACAATATGAACAACGATTTTTGGATATTTTTCTATAAGAAGCGGGACTAGTGTCTCTGCAATATATTCAACCGCCTTGTGGTTTGGTTCGTAGGTGAGGTGTCCTAAAAATAAAATATCATTAGATGTTTCGTCAAGTTTTAACCTCTCAAACTTTGTGAAGTCAATAGCTTGATGAATTGGAATTAATTTAGCCCTAGGGATTCCGAGTCCAATCAAGTCTCCAATTTCCTCACGACTTATTGAAAAAATTTTCGTTGCTTTGTTCAATGCCTTGAGCTCTTTAGCTTTTATGTCTTCAACAAGAGCTTCATCTGCTCCGAGCTGATGTAATAATTTAAATCGTAGTTCTTGACAATCTACAAAAATGTTTGGGTGGGAGATTGCATTTATAATTTCAAAATCACGAATTAATACTGTTTCATATTTTGAGAGAATTTCTTGTAGGATGTTGGTGTTGTAGTAAAGGTTATGGTCCACAAGCAACACTTTAATCCGATAATCTCTCGCCATTTCTTGTAATGCTTCGTTAGACCACTCTCGCCATGCAAGAACGAGGGTCAAATCTAAATGTTTAGCTAGCCCTTGTATGTATGACATCGTTCTGAATGTAGCCCCATCACTTGGCGGAAAACTACCGTCCCATACAATTGCTAACGAGCGTTCGGTCTTGTTCTTTTGAAAATCTGTTTTCAAAAAGTCGAAAGTCAGATAGTCTTTTTTAGACGCTTCATTAATCAAACAAAGCTCCGAATCAGCTTTCCAATCAGGATTAATTTCGTTTTTTGATTCCATTTCTCGCAACCAAAAGGGTTTATCTATCAATGTGTCCTACCTCCGTATAAGCATTATTTTCATCACGATTGACGATTTTAATTAGTAATTTGTTAAACTGTTTTGAGAGAATTTCAGCCCGTTTAATTTCTTCTTGGTTCTCAATTGCTAAATCTTCAGGGGTAATATCAAACTTTTCAAAGTATGCTTGTTCACCCTTTCTACGAGCATATAACTCATCCCCACTTGATTCGACCACTACGAAAACATCAATATGTTGAGCCTCAACCTCATCTATAATTGGAACATATTCCATCCCGTCATTAGTTGGGATTAAGTAACCATAATGCCCATCTACGATAGTGATACTATTTTGGGTAAATGATTTTTGGTAAGGCATCTTTTCAAATAATTGAGTTCTCAGTTCCTTTTCGAGTTTCAGGGTGTCTTCCTCAAACGGCTTGTAATTCTTTGAAAACTCAGGAACTTCTTGTCGATAATAGTCACTTAATGAAATTTCTCTGAAAGGTTTTAGTTTTCCCACAAGGGATTCACCTTGGTGATATTTATATTCCCAAAACGAAGGGGGAGTCATCAGACTGCCTTCAAAAAATTGTATCAAGCTCGTCTTTCCTGCTCCTTCCGCACCTCCAACGAAAAAGATTAATTCCGTTTTTGTTTGGTCTTGCATACAAACGCCCGCAAGTGATGTTTATATAATTTCCCACAAATGGGTAATTCATCTCACAAGGATTTCTATCGTTTAGCCTACCTGTCCAACATAAAAAAGTAAAAAAGTGCCCTGTTTTTCAAGGGCTTTGTTTCTGTTCAAAATTATTTTATTACAAGGCAAACCGTATCATTATCCATGCTTTTTGGCATAGTAATTCGAGTATGTTTCCCCATTCTTTCAATGGTGATTTCAACATGTGCTTTCGGTCTTACTGCAACAATCTTTGTCTTTTTAACAGGTTTTTTCTTTTGCATGGGAGACCCCTTTTCAGTTCCACTGAAAGGGAGTTCATCACGAGAAATTTTAGGTTTTATCAATATCCCGTCATCCTTAATGAATCTTTTGAACTCTTCAAGCTGACGTAGATTTGCGTCTTTCATCTCCACAACATATCTTTCATTGGTTCTCTTGTATCTTACAACGAATACTTTATTCTTGTATTCAAGTGTTTCAATGTCCTCTGCGATATGTCTAGGCAAATCAACCCTACTCCAATTGTGACGAGTTTTGATATTAATACTCATAACAATTGCGTGCAAAACTCTTGTTTTCTCGTTTTTCCACGTTCTAAGTTTTCTTTTAACCATAGTCTCCCATAAATTTAGTTAATTAAAAAACTTCCCATTTATGGGTATATGAACAAGGAGTTTACAAAGACATGAATAATTCCAATGATTACTAATACAAAAATGAACACAAAGACTAGTTTTTCCATTACATTGAATTTCAATGCCTTCCCTCCTATTTTTTTTCTGGTAGAGGAACTTCACATTTTTTAATCATAGTGTCGATGACCGCTCTTGCACCTGTGATGGTTTTCTTTGCACCATTAATGTCCCTTCTTTTAACTTCCATTTCTGCCTTTTTCAATAGTTCCATGACAATAGTCAGAGCCTCAACTGCCGTTGCTTTCTTCAGACGTTTCATCTTTCGTGGAAACATTTTACTGAGAAGTTTCCCTGATTTATTTTGGTCTACCATCTTATCACCATATCATCAAAGTGTTGAGTTATAAAGATTAGAGGGACACAAAAACCGACCCCCCATAAAAACAATGATGTGATTACTCCGAATATCATTTTCTCGCCCTCGTTAACTTTATATCGTAAATCTTTCCAATCAATAAACCTTTCCTGATTTTGATTTTACCATAGAATACTCTACCTGAACCCGATGGAGTTCCTTGTCGTTTGATGTCTCGTTGTTCTGCGAAGGTTTGACATTTTGCAGAATGACAATCCGCAATCACTGTTATGAATTTTAATTTTTTGAAATCTTCATGAACTGTGGCTTGTGCTTCCGCATATTCTGCTTGATTTTTCCAGACGGTGGGAGCTTTGTCTAATGGAAAGCTACGAAATACGGGAAGGTTTTCCCTGAAAGGTTTTCCAAGGAGCTTACTGAGTTTTCCTTTTCCAAACCAATAATCATCTAGTGGATGATATTGATACATCAAATTTCCAAGGTCCTTGGTTTGTGCATCAAAATGAACAAACCGTTTGCAGTATGGACAATTTTGATAAACATTGATTGTATCGTAACATCCCACTTTATCAGCTCCGTTGGTTTTTTCCCTCGCTACAACAACCATCACATCCGTGAATGGCTCTATCTCCTTTTTCATAGATTGGATGTCCTACTCCGTGTTTACAGACATATTCAATTCTCCCATCCATTCTTTCTATTACTTGAATTGCCCATTTTGGTGTTGGTTTGTTACTCATTTTTGGCATCTCCATTTCTAGTTTGCTTTGAGATTGTATACGGGTTTCAATCGTTTTTCAATCTCAACGGTTTCCTCTAGATATTTTTGAATATCTTTGAGGGCTTTGTATGCGAAAGGGCTTTCATCAATAGTTTTTTTGCTAACACTCGTGCTGAAGATTCCTTTCATTGAATCCTTAAACTGCTCCATTGTGATTACCCCTTCTTCCAGCTTCTTTTTCATTGCTTTTCTCCCAGATACTCTTCCCGCCCCATGTGGAGCACTGTTGTTGTAACTTGGGTTGCCTTTGCCCACCCCAAGAATTATTCCATCCCTCATATTGAGTGGTATGATGACTCTTTCTCCCTTGTGTGCTGAAATTGCACCCTTCCGGATAACTTTGTCTCGTGGGCTTATGTAATTGTGAACACTTTCAATCTTGTTTTCCTTGAAAAAGTCAAGCCCAAAGAATTTCAAAACTAAGGTAATCATTATGTCACGATTCAAGCTTGCATATTCCTGAGCGATATATAGGAATTTGAGATATTCCTCTCCGCCAAACGACAAAGGTAAATACTCAAGATGCGTAGCAATATCTTTCGTAGGTAATGCCTCACAAAATTCCTTCGCTTTCTTTTGGAAATGGGTTGCAACTTTTAAACCAAAGTTTCTACTTCCGCTATGCACCGTCAGGTATTTGTTACCTTCATCATCCACATCAACTTCGATAAAATGGTTACCTCCGCCAAGTGTTCCTATTTGCATTCTCGGTGGTGTCCATCTGTCAAATCTACCTGCATAAAATTCAGTCTCTATTCTGAAACATAGGGCTATTACTTCGTCAAGTTGCTCTTTTGAATAGCCTGATTGTTTGTTCGTAAGTTCTTGAAGATGTCCCTCATTTTTATGGCTATTAAATCCTAAAGGAACATGCGACCTAATGTGCTTATCCAATGCCTCAAAGTCAATATCTATTTTCCCAAGTGGGTATGTGGTAACTCCACAACCAATATCAACCCCAACTACATTCGGTATCACACATTTGTTGAATTTGCCCGTAAACCCAATGACTGCACCAATCCCTAAATGAACATCGGGCATGATACTAATCAGACCATGAAACGCTGGACTTTTTGCCATTGTTTCTATTTGCTCACGAGCGTTGTTGTCAATTAATTTTGCGTTGATTCTTACAACGGTTTTGGGTTTTAGTATTTTGACCGGGGCGGGGGATTTTAACCCCCTCTCGCTGGCTTTTTCTTGAACAGACTTTCCACCAGCAGTCCTGTTCATCCCCGGGATTTTTTCGTTATTCATCATTATTACATCCTTTTCTAAATTCAACTTTTTTTTTGTCTAGAGGGTTGAACTTTTGCATTCTTCTGCGTTCGCTTTTTTTGCAGTGTCTTTTTGTTTTGACTCGTCTGCCCATTTTTAGTTTCTCTTTCTAACTTTTTAAGCCTATCATCTTGACGAGCTTTTACTTTTGTAAATCTAGACTTATTACGGGTTAATGTTTTTTCAACCGACAACAACCTTTCAAACATTTTATTGTTGCGTTCCTTTTCAAGTTCGAAATCACTTCTTAAGCGGTCTATTTCAGTCATTTAATTCATCCTCTTTTTTCAGTTTCAATAGCTCTCGTCTGACATCATCAACATGAACTACTTTAGGCAGGGCTAAGATTTTATCAAGTTTCTCCATCACTTTTTTTCGTTCGGTTTCCATGAATTTCCACATTTCAGGATGTTCATTCATAAAATGTTCTTTGTGGTGGTGTCTGATATATTTCTTTTGGCACGACATTACAGGACAATTTACAATATCTGGCATTTTCAAAACCCGTCCCCTTTCAATATTTCAACATTAACTACGAATCCACAATTCTTGCATATTTTTCCTGCTCTGAAGCGTGAGTTCAATACGGCCTTGCACTTTGGGCAATATTTTTTTTCAATTGGGTTTCTAAATACTGGTTCAATATTTTTCCAATGAATGTTGAGGTCTTCAGTTGCAACATCAATACCTCTTGCTTCTAAAATTGTTGTGATTACATCAATTCTAGTGAGTAATTTTGCAAGTTTTACTATTAACGCTGAATCTGTTTTGTCCTTGTAACTATTTTTCATAGGGTGTTTAAGCAGATTGAGAGCGTAAACAGGGTCATTTGCTTTTTTGAACAAATGTTTCCTTTTTGCCCTTTTTCGATTATAAATTTTACAACACTCTGGAGAGCAGAACTTGACATTGCGTCTGTGAACTACTCTTCTTGCTTTACACTCTAAACAGTGGATTACAATCCTTCGATTTCTTCCGGGTCTTGGTCCATCATGTGCCATTATATCTCCTTCACTTTTATTTTTTGTTTTTTTATCGGTCCTATTTTATGCTTCTTGAATTTTTTTTTGAGGTCAGGGGTGAGCTGTTCAAATGCATTTCGCATTACATCTCTACGCCTTTCAGTGAGTCTTTTGTAAATGTTTTTTTGTCGTTTTGTCGTAAAGTGGATTGTTCCACAATTATAACACTCCAAATAATGAACACTGAGGCGTTTTCCCTTTGCGTTGGTAGCACTCATATAACATTTTCCAAACTTGTGCCACCCTTTTGCACAATGTTTTTTTGAAAGTCGTTTTTTTCTCAGGTGCATCAACCTTGCATCCATTGTGATTTTCCACATAAAACAGTCCCATTTGAAGTTGTCCCAAGCAGTCATTTTTCTTTTTATAATATCCATTACGCCATCAACGCCTCTATCCTTTGTCTTTCAGCTAGTCTTTTCTTTGGTAATTGTATTTCGTAAATAATTCCATTAGCAAGCTTGTAGAGCCACCCACTAATCATGAATGCTAGACCTGCCCAACTACGATTGAATAATCCATACGCTAGTCCAAAAATCTCAAGGAAGCTTCCAACTAGCATCACCTTTGCAAATCGTCTAGTTTCCTTGTTCATTTTGTTTTCACTTCCAGTTCTGGACATTCATTCAATAATAATTGTAAGTGTTTCAAATATTCTACTTCAGAAACGACTTCCCAGCCGGGTCTGAATGCTCCGGGAGAAATATAGTATCGCCTCACCTCAAATGAAATATTTCCATGGGAATCTTTTGAAATTTCGAAACAAATAGCTTCTTCTTCTTCGATTCCTATGACCTTCATATAAGTGTCCCAATAATCACTTTCTTTCTCAGGACACGAGAAACTATTATTACGAAATACAAAACATTTTCCAATTTTTTTCTTTGCATCTTTGATGCATTTATCTGTTTCTAGTTTTCTCAAGTTAGTTCTCAAAGGAACTAGTTTTGCATTTAATTCTGTTATTTCTTTTGTAAGTTTTTCAATAGTCATTTTCCTAACCTCCCTCAACTTTATAGAGTGGCAAAGTGAATTGCCATGTTTCATTTTCCCACCTTAATGGAAATCCGTTGATGATGCAAAGGGCCTCAAATCCAAATCCGATGTCCCCATATCCGAATTCCCCATCACATAGAGATTTCATATGGTCGGTTTTT
>Ga0233415_10000700_pt1 | contig 15403 bp, 14 predicted proteins | sample Na_anoxic_12_MG_FD_188631 | JGI IMG/M metagenome (GOLD analysis project Ga0233415, IMG submission 188631) | Seawater microbial communities from Saanich Inlet, British Columbia, Canada - Na_anoxic_12_MG | ecosystem: Environmental > Aquatic > Marine > Inlet | place: Canada: British Columbia... | reverse complement strand
CACGGGGGAGGCAAGGATTTCCTCAATGATTACGAGAATGGTATATGCATGCTTATAGCCCCTACTCGTACAGGCAAGAGTTGTCACGGCATGGCTTGGACGCTCCTTAGGACGCTTAACTGCGATCCTGATTGGCATTGCTTTGAGCACCACGGCCTTGTATGCCCTGAATATCGGGGCCCTCGTAAGCAGGTTATATCCTCGTATAGCTGGGGGAATGTTGAGGAGATCTATCAGGAGCTGCTTAAATGGACCCCTCGGAAGCTTCTGGGGCAGTATGCGCTCGACTGGGGCAAGTACCCTGGTGAGACTGCTAAGGCTAAGATCGTCTCCTTTAACGGCAAGAGTACCCGCTTGAAGCTCACTGACGGCAATGAGTTCATATTCCTTTGCGACGGACAGGCACAGGGAGCATGGGAAGGTAAGCGTTGGGATGATGGGTTCTTTGATGAGCAGAGGCAGCGTGAGAAGTTCATTGGGTTCCTCCGTGGGCAAGGTAATACGCAGGGGTTGGTCCAAAGCTGTTTTTGTCTTACTGGCCACGTATTGCCTGACAGGCCGGATACTGGGGCTGCTGGCTGGATTAAGAATGAACTCTGGGATGATGAGTACACTTTTGGTAAGACCATAGGCCGTTATACGATTTCAATGCAAGATGTACCGGATGCCGTGTTGTCTCCTACTCGCAAGGGTGAACTTCGCGAACAATGGGTCGATGCACCCACACGCAATAAAGACGAAGAGACCCTACGCAAAGCTGAGGCTAGATACCATGGCCGGTGGGAGACAGGCTCCGGTTTAGTCCTTGATTGCTTTGATCCTCAGCACCACGTTATACCAAATGTTGTGGATTGGAAGAACGAATTGTTCAATGATGCCACTAAATATAGGGGTATGGATCATGGCCTTGGGCGTCCAGGCACCTGCTCTTGGGGTATGATGTTCCCTTGGGGGGACCTGCTGATCTATCGGGAGTACTATGAACCAGGGCGCTCTGTGCCGTATCATGCACGTAAGATAGTAGAGATGAGCCGCAACAGGACTCAGAAGGCTGCAGGGTACACAGATGGCAGCATTGGTGAGGCTTTTGATACATATGATGAAATCTTTGATGGTGAGACTTATCACTCATCAGTAATGGATGGGCGGTCATTCGCCTCTCCAGCACAGGAATCTGATCGCACGCTCGGGCAGCTGTATCAGGACTGGGGTCTGAGCTGTTCTCCGGCTAGGGGATATAGGAATGAGAAGATCGTTCCGCAAATGAAGACCTGGTTCAACACTGATCCCGAGCGTGTGCACATTATGCACGAACTGTACACTAGAGGTGCAGTTAAGGAGGATATCTACCAATCTTGGCTCGAGGAGCGCAAGGGGAAGATAAGGAATGGGGCTCGCATATACTTCGTAAGTGATCTCAAGATGCACTTCAAGGAGTTCCGTATGTGGGCTAAGCATCCTGAGACGGGCTTACCTATCGGGAAGTTTGACCACATAGCTGGTGGTGCATTAAAGTACCTGATAGCAGAGCAACCTCGCTACTGGGGTAATTTGTGGGATGAGCCCGTTGACACCCTTCGTGTTGTGCAGGGGGATCCTCTTGATCACGCTAATCGTAAGAAGCCTCAGGGTGGCTATAAATTTTGTTCATATTAAACACTTGACACAATTGGAGGATGGTATATAATGCAGACTGTTGATTCGTATGAGTTTTTAGATAAGAATCTGGATCTCCGTAAATTGTGGGTGACTCCCAATAAGATACTCGTTAGAAAATGTGAACGCAATGATAACGACTTTATTGTTGGCACGCCACCGGAAGAGGCTGACGGCCTAGCGCGGTTGTATCTTGATAATTTAACTAAGCACACTCCTGTGAATTGGTGTGAGGTTCTTGCGGTTGGCCGGTTCCGTCCGTGGAATAAGACTGAACGCGAGACTTACGGAATTGCCAAGGGGTTCCATCTGCCCTTGAAGCCTGGTGACTTTGTTGTGTTGCCAGAGGTGAGCAAATACGGGCGCATGTGGAGACCCGTATACAATGATTATGATTTGATCGTTGAGACTCACGAGTGTATTTTGGCTTACATAACCGAGGAAGATGAATGAGCGCTAAAGACGAAGTAAAGGGAATCAACTTTTCCACCCCATCACCTGAAGCCGTTGAGAAGGCTATTAAGGATCATGAGGATGTCCCTCGTAACTATGTAGAGCTTCCCGAGAACATGGCTGAGAACACTGAGCTTGCTGCTAAGTTCCAAGATCAATCTAATCGCTTCTATCAGCGCTACCTGTCCCAAGAGAGCCGCAAAGAACTTGAGGTGCTTTTCAAGGACGCTGATGCTAAGTACCGCATGGCTAAGACTCAGGGAGCCCAGTTCCGCGATGGATCCTCTCAGGTTAGCAACACACTCTCTCATTGCCCGTCCGCACAGTTCTATAGGTCATGCAGGCTTATTGGTGCAGGATGGAAGGATATCACTTTTGGTGACCAGCAGACTCTCCCAGCCCGTTATGAGCCTATGAATAACTCCAAGGACTATTCAGGCAAAGAGGGTGAACGTATTGCTGAAGGTCAGAACCTGTATCTTGAGTATGTCTGGAATAAGGGCAATTGGAACAAGGAGCTTAAAGACTCCTATGATTTCCTTGTGAAGAACGGACATGAAGTATTTGGAGTTGAATGGGATTACCGTACCAATACGCGAACAGAGCGCGTTCCTGGCTACTACACTAAAGCGGGTGAGCCCGTAGAGGCTGATCCCAACAACCCTCCTTCTGAAGCCTACGATATCAATGGCAACCCTATTGGTGAGCTATTTGACGACGAAGGGCGCCCACTGTCATACGCGTTCATTGAGAAGACTAGAGTCATCTGTAATGAGCCTACTGTAGAGCGCAAGAATCTCAGGCACACATTCTATGACATGGATATACCAGGTGACTCTCAGCAGCAGCAGTGTATTGTGTCACACTCTCAGAAGCCTTATAGTGAATTGATTGCCAATGCTAAGGATGGCCTCTATAAGAACGTCGAGAAGATCACTAACGGCTTACTGCATGACCGCTTCGTAGATGGCGCATCTAGGCCGGAGACTGACCTTGATGAGAACGTTGGCCGCGACAGAGATCAGTACCGTAACGGCAACTATGATGTTTACCACGTATGGATGAGAGCCCCGATCAACAAGGAGAACGAATGGGACAACAGTGCCATACCAGAGATATATGAGGCTGTATTCGTTGGCAAGCTCAACCTAACGCCTTCTAAGAGCGATGGTGAGGCTACAGAGGGTTCCGCAGCAGTATGTGTACTTCTCAGGAAGAACCCTTACCACCACGGTAGATTCCCTATTCACTTTGCTCATTCTCACAAAGATGAGCGCGCTCAGGTCCATACATGCTTCTATTCACTGCTTGAATGCAATGTTGAAGAGCAGACTGTCACTATGAATCAGCATATAGATAACAAGACTCTCGGCATCAAGGCTCCATGGATTGGAGAAAGAGGTAATGTTTTAAGCCGTGATCTGGTATTTAAGAACGGCAATGATGTGAAGTGGGTTAAACCTGGCACAGGCAAGACTGCTCTTACTCAGCTACAGGTCAAAGATATGACCAACTCAACACTGCCTACTCTCGAGTATCTTGAGAATCAGGCTGATGAGACCGTTGGTACTACCGATGCTGTCAAGGGACAGTTCGCTGGATCCCGTACTACAGGCACTGAGTTCCTCGGGGCTACTAAGCAGGCTCTTAAGCCCATGGTAGAGGATGTTCGCTTCGTGGCTGACCAGTACTTCCACCCGATCCTTAGGGATGTGGCAGACTTGTCAAGGCAGTTTGCTGATCCTGCTCAGGTTCTCAAGATCACAAATGAGAAAGGTGAGGTCTATGATGTTAACCCAGCTGAGCTTTATGGCGAACTGAAGACTAAGATTGTCACTATTGACAAGTTCCAGGCAGACCTTGACAGCCAGCAGGTTCTTGTAAACTTCCTGAGTGCAGGAGGTTATGACAAATCCAAGGAGTTCATGGGCGAATCTGGAGCCATTACGTTCTGGAGAGACTTCGCTACGGCCATGGAATTGCCTAACGTTGACAAGGTTTACCCTGAAGGCCAGAGGTTTGTTGAGGCTGAGAATCAGGCATGGGCAGACATCAGGGCTATCGAAGCGGATCCTGAGAATGCCATGAACAACCCAGAGTTACTCCCTAAAGAGGGCGAGAAGCACGAGATTCATATAGGCATCTTGACTAGCTGGCTCACCAAAAGGCGCATAGAGGCACAGAACCCATCTCTTGAGCCCGAGCAGAGGGATATAATGAAGCAGCAGATTATAGCCGCACAGCTTTACGTACAGCAGCATGAAGAGCTTATGGAGCAAGAGAAGGCTCAAGCACAAGCTGCGCAATCAGTACAGAATCAGGCCGGTCCTCAGGGGCAGGTTCCTGAGCTTGAAGGGGAGTCAGCTGGCGATACGCTATCTGGTTTAGCGGGACAGGTAACAGCATAGGAGGACAATGAGCGAAGAACTATATCATGAACTAATGGGATTCTCTAGGCCGCTAAGCGAGTCTGAGGTGGCGGCATTGAATGACCTGTTTGACAGGCCAGGGTGGAAAGTGTTTATGTCCATGCGCAAAGAAGAGGCTGAAGCATCTAATGCTATAGGGATGTCCATAAGCGAAGAGGATGAAGTCAGATCAATGCACAGGGCCCTCTACCATGGCTTCATGAATGATTTAACTTATGAGAGCAGATTCAGGGATGCAGTTAATCAGTCAGCACCCATCACGAGAGAAGAGCTTTCAATAGATATGTAATTTACTTGACACAGCATATTGTTGTGCTACGTTAGTAAAAATTGGTTATTATGCCATATGTGGACAAGCTTGCAATTATGCTCGCCCCGCAGGCTTAACAAGGAGACATGCAAATGTCAGAACTAGAATCCGGTATGGAATTGGATCAAGGCGGACAAGCTATTAGCCCCGACCTCCAAGGAAGTGCCGCAGAACAGATCACGTCAGCCCCTGATTATTCAGAGATGGAAGAGGGACAACTGATGGAAATGTTACAGGAACGGGATAAGGAATTATCTGCGTCGAAAGAACAGTACACTAACCTGCGTTCAGTGCATGATAAGCATTACCAGGAGCAGACTTCAGAAATGGGTCGTCTCAAGGGAATGATGGAAGCTATGCAGAACAACGCTCAGCCTCAGGGTTATAGCCTTGAGGATCAAGCCTCTTTTGATCAAGAGTGGGCTGACAAGATCTCTGATGATCCTGGTAAGAACACTATTGAGTTCTTGCGCAGTATGATTGGCGAACTTAGAGCTGAGAGTAATGAGCAGTTAAACGGTGTGCAGTCTTCGGTGAATGATAAATTCTTGAAACTCGATCCAGTGTTCAAGGAAAACCAAGAACTCGTAGAACAGATTGCGAGCGAATACGGTATAGGAATGGATGCTGCTGTTAAAATAGCGGCTAAGTTTGCTCCTAAAGCAACTAGGCAACCTGGGGCGGTTAGCGCACCTGGCAGAGTGAATGATGGCGGAACTTCCGTTACACAGGCACCTCGTCAGAAGGTTAGCCAATTGGGCGCAAGTCCAGTAGGGGATATGGTTGCACAGAATGTTATGAAGATGGCTGGGCTTACTCAGAAAGAAGCTAATTCTGCCATGTTCCAGGAGGTATCGTAATGAGCGAGAATGAAGTTGTAGTAGTGAATGGTGCTCCTGACTTGTCGGAGATTGATAAACAGAAACTGAAACGTGACACAGATGAGGCCAAGAAGAAGCAGAAGATTCTTATGGACCGCAGAAAGAAGTCACCTGGCGATGTAAAGGTCGGTAAGGTGTATTCGCGCCCAAGAGATGAACTTGTTGAGAGACTTGTACCTGAGGCTGTAGCAGAAGCTTTGCAGCGCGGTAAAATGCGCCGTGCAGGGACTTTTGGTGCTGGTGTTGAGATGAGGGTAATATTTGCTCCTGATTCAAAGCGCCGCAAGGTTATAGCTGACGGATGGGAACCCGTTACTGAAGATGGTCATCATGTAAGTGATGGTGCTGACTTCATGTACAAACGTCCTATGGTGCTGACTGCTGATCGGAAGAGTATGTATGCTTCCATCAACAAGAATCGCATAAAGACTGATGTAGACAACGAGTTCTCTAATGAGTTGACATCTGATGGTCTGGTCGAAAATGTCACAGAAATAAACTAGAATAGAGGTATATTATGGCTAGAGCCGCTGTAAATCCAAAAGTACTTAGTACTCCAAGCTCAGTAGGACTTCCTGAAGTCGCTATGTTGGCTGAAGATGCTAAGACATGGAAACAAGGTCAGCTCATGTATCTGACATCTGGAACCGTTACTCCTGTTGCTGCTGCAACGGGCGGATCCGCTGTCTATGGTATTGCTGCTGAAGATCAGGCAACTGCTACATCAACAAGCACAGTTAACATTCTGCGCCTTGTTAGTGGCACACGTCTCGAAATGTATGTAACAGCTACGGCTGCTGACGCTGCTATTGGTACTGCCAATCTCGGTACAGGTTATGACGCTTATACAAAGAGCAACGTATCCTATATTGACACTGACGGAACCACTGGAGCACAGTTCCAGGTTGTTCGTTTATTCACTGATTACCAGGCAGAACGCGCTGTACACGATGGCAACACCGATGCAACGACTCCTGGAATCTGCGAAGTACTGTTCACTGAAGCCTAAACTGAGGAAATTATATCATGGCCGCAACTACATTGTACCAGCCTCAAAGAGGCATCATTGACTGGCGTTCTTATGGAAAGCTTTATGACAAAACTTTCGATTCGATCCGCCTGAAGAAAGAATCAGTCCCACGAGAAGGCGCACAGTTCTTCTCGCATGAGGATACTAACCTGGAGACGTGGAAGGTTGGCGAAGTTACGCCTAACCTTGATACACCTCAGAAGAATAACGACACTGATCGTATTCCGCTGATGGCTCCTCTTGATGGCTACTCGAAGTCATTCACGAACGTTCAGCGTAGAGCTGGGTTCATCGTGACTCGTCAGGCTATTGAGGCTCAGAAGACGCGCCAGATCACAGCAATGCTGACTGGTCTGCCTAATTCTGCAGCAAGGTTGGAAGAGATCGCTTACTCATCCGTATTTAACGGTGGGTTTGACACGGTTACTACTGGCGACGGTAGCTACCTGTTTGCAGCTGATCATAACTACGAAGATGCACAGTTCGGCGCTTGGTCGAATACTGCAGTAGCCGGTAGTGCATTTACTACTGACTCTTACTTCGACGCATGGTTGAGCTTCCAGCAGCGCGATGGTTCTAATGGAACACCTGAGCCCCGTAATCCTAAGTATGTCTACTACCCAACTGGTTTGGCTGAAGACGTAATGAAGGTTAAGGGATCTACTCAGTATCCGCAGAATAGCCTGAATGCTAACATGCCTGAACTGATTAACGGCTTCACGCCTGTTATTGGTCACTGGCTGACAGACGCTGATGCGTGGTTCGTTGTATCCGAGAGTGAAGAGGCCCAGCGTGGTCTTATCATGGTATGGCAGACTCGCCCAGAGTTCGCAGCTATCAGTGATAGCATGAATCCTGACCTTGTGATGGGCAAGCGCTTGCGTATGTCCTTCTCAGTAGGGGCTTTGCACGGACGCGACATCTACGGCAACAGCGGTGTCTCCTAGAGTCACTAAGAAATTAAACAAGTTACTTCGGTAATTTGATAGCCCTGAGGGAGCCATATACTCCTTCAGGGCGCACTATTTTGAGCAAATTAAAGCCATGTCTTGACAAGTGTCATTCATGGTGATTCAATGAAGTTAACAGGGCATTACTACTGTTGTGATGTCACCCTAAATAAAGGAGGTCCGCTGATGAAAAACATTGGTGAGGTAACAAAGAAGGCAATCAAGGTAGACGATAAACTCGAGGGTCGCGTATGCGCTCTGGAACGGCTACTGGGCAAAGTAAAGAAGTATCTTGAAGTTATTCATGGTGCAGATGTTGATGGTGATGGAAAGGTCGGCATGAGTAGAATAAAGGGTCTCATTGTAATAGCACTGGCTTCTCTTACGGTTTTCGCTGGCGTTGCCATGGCAGCTGAAGAGGTTATAGCCCGCTTCCCTGCTCCTGAAGGCAAAGATGCGGTTATAGAGATTAATGCTGATGAAGGTGATGATGCTGCCGACATAGGTGAGCTGATCATGACTACAAGCGGCACAATGAAGGTTGACGTTGGCGGCACTACTGCGGCTACATTCACTACTTCAGGCATAACTGCTGACATAGTTGGCTCACAGGCTGTTGTCCCGCTGACATCATCCACATCTACCAACATCACGCTGACATCTGCAAGCTACGGCACAACTACCCTCGTTACATCTAATGTAGTTATGGCTGTAGTACTTCCTGCTAATGGCGCCCCAGCTGGCTCATGGCTTGAAGTTGCTGTTGGTGGAAGTGACGCATGTGCGCCTACCATCTCCGCTGCTACAGCTGACACGCTCGTGGGTCCTAATGATATAGACCTTGATAGCGTTACATGGGCTACTGGTCACAGAATCAATGCTGTTGCACGGTTCTGGAGTGACGGAAGCTTCTGGCATGTTCAGAATCTTGGTGGCACAACCATGACTTACACTGACTAATTAATTGCGGAGTAGGCAACCCCTGCTCCGCTTATCTCTTTGGAGGTGTTATGAAGAATTTTATTGTTATTGCATCTATCATTCTCACTTGCGCGGTTGTCCTCGCAGAGTCTAAGGTTGTGGTTGTTACATCTGTTGGTGTCTCATCTACGGCTGCTAAGACTAACGAGACAAACCTTGTACAGGGTGAGCTTGATGGGTTTTATGTGGATGTCGCTTCTGGTGCTACCAATGGTGTAGTCATCACAAGTGGACGCGAGACGCTCTTGAGTGTATCAGGTATAACTGCCGACACAATGTACAGGGTCCGCTTCCCTGCCGTTACTTCATCTGGCGCTGGTGTGGCTACATCTACGAACAACAAGGCTGTCCTTTCGGATAAGCTTACTATTGTTTCTACTGCTGTATCTACTGGTGCCGCTGATGTTGTTACTAGTATAATCACTAGAGACTAGGGGGTTTCAATGGCGCTTAGCTTACAACCCTTGTTTAAGAATGCGGTTCGTCAGTTCACTACTGTTGTGTCTGATGACCGCTTTCAAACTGACTTCATAGATGCAGTCAATGTGTCCCTGGATGCTCTCAGTGATGCTGCAGACCTAGATACATCAATGACTCACGTCTCTGGTCACCTTGATTCCGTATCGACGCTCAATGATGATGATATGTATATACTGCTCTCAGGGGTAGTGTTCAACCTTGTCATGTTTGGTAGAGAGCACGTAATACGGGACAACTCATTTCAGATCCTCAAGAGCGAGTGGGAAGAGATGAAGGGTCAGTTCATGGTTAATAAGAGCCATTCTGATCAGGATGATGTTGAGGATAATCTAAGTGGGCAGGGAGCCAGTATCATTGGTATTGGTGATGTTGAAGATATAGACAGAACAGGAGACTAGTATGCCAGCACCAGAACGCTTTAAATGGCTAAACTTAGCCACAGGGTTGCCAGGGCTTGTTACCAATGCGCCCTCAAGCTCTCTAGGTGAGGAGCAGACTCCTGATGCCACAGGGCTCGATATGGACGCCCTGGGCTACATCAAGAAGGGCACCATCCCTTCGGGCGAGTCAAGGCTTGTCAGGCAGTACACGGTGTCTGATGTATATGACTGGCACTACAGGCGCATGTGGAGGGCTGAGAACAATCAGCTAATCTATGGCGCCCCCGAGTACAACTCCATTTACTTCCGCCAAGGTGCAGGTAGGGTTGATTTCAATGACGTTATTGACAGCGGTCCTGTTGAGCAACCTATAATCACATTCATGCCTATAGGCACCACCAGCATGATCGTATTCAAGGCTAATGGCGCCTATATCATCAAGAATGCTGACAGCCTAGGCGGAGGCTTTAACCCTGGCTCCTATATACAGGAAGCAGGCATATCCACGGCCACACACGCTATAGAGGTTGACGGCATAGTATACTTTACTAACAGCAGTGGCTTTTTCTCGATAACAGAAAACGCTGAAATAGTCGAGTTATCAATTTCAATAAGAGGGAACGTCACTGCTGCCGCCTTAACTGCCGACATGGAGGAGAAGCATGTCATGGTCGGGACTGCTCTTGGTTATGATATAGGTGACGGCAAGTTCTTTAAGTATGATGGTAGCGAGTTTGAGTTCATTAGTCGCAAGCTGACAAACAAAGAGAACACTACAATTTCGGTAAGCTCTGTTGACTTTGAGTTCGATAAGACATCTACAGCGCAGGGTGAGATCAAGTTTAAGATTAAGACTGAGGAGCGAGGTTGGAGCGACAGGACTTACATACTGCCCGTACAGAACGTCAGGGAGCAGAAGGAGCACGCTCATCTCGATATAGAGCCCGATACCGGACTTAGCTGGCAATTGAAGATCACTGACATTCCTAGTAATATGAAGATCAAGAACATCTGGGTTAGAGCTAAGGGCTATACTCAGGAAAGCAGGGATTCGTAATGAGCGTTTTATATACAACTACCGCAGAGAATGAAGCATGGCTGGTCTCTAAGGACAATGATATCAACATAGATGGCTTCAGGCTGTCTCGTATGTGGCCTTATATAGACGCAACCGCTGCTGATACACTTAGTGCAACCATGGAAGGCGTGTTAACCTACTCAGGCCCTCTGGCAGATCAGCAGACCTATGCAGGTACTTTCGTTAACTCCAAGGTGCAGTGTCTTGAAGCGGGTGGCGCAAGTGATGATAACAACCAGCGGTATGTGAACATCCTGCAGGACCTCATTAAAGTTACCACTGTAACAGGTGTTGGCAACTTAAGTAGCACACCTATTGTAGTACAAGAGAACGAGATACTTGATCTATTCGCATTTGAGCAAGGCGAACTAGACACCATGGCTTACCAGTGGAATAATATAGACCCTTCTGCTGCTAGTCGTAAGGCATGCTTTGTTATAACTGATGGAGACTTGGAGGATTTGGCCAATGTTGCCACTAACTCCCCAGCAACCCTATGGGAATACCAAGACCGAAGATTTGATGAGAAGCCTGACGGAACCGCTACATTCACCGTATTATGGAAGCAGGCTGCGTGGACGAATGTAGCTCACGAGGAGCCGCCTGTTGAAGGCGATGCTACTATAGCCCGCGAGGTCGAGGTAGCTCTAGGCAACAGAGATCCTCAGAACGACGTAGACGGCATCAGGAGCACAAGGACGGCTACAAGTACAGGTATACCAACTGCCGACATAGAGGAGGTTAAGGATAACCAGATAGCCTCTTCTGGCCACGCTATCACTAGCATCTCTATCAGGGACAACAAGGATGGCTCTAGTACGCTTAACAAGACTGAGACGAAGATTAGTGCTATTGATAACGGCGAAGAGCCAGCTGGAACTTCGTCGGCAAATTATGGCTACACCACAAGCTACAAGCCTGCGTATGGCAATCAACAGGAGACCATCACAGACCGATGGTACGACCTAAGTGATACCATGGCCGATCTACTCAAGGCAGATGCTATTCTTCATGAGGCCGACCTGAACGCCTCTGTATACAGACCCACGGCGGCTGGGTATCAATTGTCGTCCGCGCTTAAGTCGCCTGCTGCAGGTGTTGACTCAACAGGAGATCAACTCTTCGACTTCACGAGAGTATCATTTATACCAAGGAACGGGAGTGGTGGATTCTGGGGAAGTGACGAAGGGCATGTGTTATTCTATTATACAAGGAAAAAAGACAACGTGGTAGTTGCCGTAGAGCAACTTAGGACTAACAGTATAACTGATGCCGAAAACTTTGCTCAAGGCGAAACTGTTGACTCCCACGCTCTGGTCGATATAAAGACTGCAGTCAATGCGGCCTACGGGGCTGGTACATGGACCGGAACAGCTACAGTCGTTGGGTATGATGCAGGAAATCAGACTGGCACATGGAGAAGGGGACAGGACATGTATTTTGCGGCACGAGTTGTGTTTGATAGCGCAGATATTCCGGTATAGTTATGGCTACTGAATTTGAACAACAATTAGCGCTGATAAGGAACTTGATACTATCTCTTCAGGCAGAGATGGCTCAAGGTCTAGATGATGCCAATAAAGATCCTGGTGACTTCAAGATGCTTACTCTTAAAGCCAGGATCAAGGCCCTTGAGGATGCTAACGAGGAGCTGCAGGATCCAGATGCTGACGAAATGCCGGACCCTATTATTCCGTTCTTCGGCAGTGAAGAAGGCGACAACCAACTACCCATGGCTTTCGATGTCTCCCTCTCTGGCGATGTCGTTACAGTCTCAAAGGGTCGTTACACTGAGCACGGCGGAGCGTATGATGATATAGCTGGGGACGATATAACACTAACTGGCGGACCTGTAGAGTATGTATCTGTCAGGTGGAATCGTTCAACCAAGCAGGGCGATATAGTCCACTCTGCCACAAGGCCGCTATCAGCCGGTAACGAAGTGTTTGTTACTCTCGCTACTTATGACCAGGTTGGCACAGGGGAGTACACTCTTGATGCCGTCAATCACAGGGGGGATATAAACTTTGACCTCCCACTTATGTAAACTAATTGTAGCGATAACGCTAACCGCATCTACATCTCTTGCTGGCTACGAAGGGTGGCCGGTGCCTACGAATGCTAGCTGGTACGCAATTCAGGCAAGCAACTACGTAGGGCAGATATATTCTAGTGCTTACGAGAGGGTCGAGGTTAATGACCCGAGCTTTAACGAAACAACGGACATCGTTGAAACATGGACCGTTCCTGATCATGCTGAGACCAATATAGCGACTAACGCCTTCTTCCCGCCAGGTGGTGGGTTCTTCCTTGTTACAAACGCTAATGTTGTCTACTTGAATATGGAGGTTACCACAACCAATGTGTTTGGGGATTTTGAGTATACCAACACTATAGGCGGCACAAACACCTCGACGGCATACGTTACAGAGAACACTATGTTCCAAATTGACAGGAAAATATTCTCTCTGTTTAGCGTTGACCGATCCTCGTCTTTGAGTGGGTTTATCGTAGAGCCCATACTGACTAACGGAACGATTCAGGAGTGGTTTAACACTTCTTCTGGCACAAGAACAAACGCAAGGGGCGAAACTATAGACATATATCCCAACTACATACCTACAGCCGACAAGGAAAATGCCTTCTATTATAGCGATATAGCTTACGATGGAGTAGCGCCTACAAACGTACTGGATGATTGGGGTTACGTCACGAATGATACCGGAGCATACAGCACGTTCAAGTACCAACCTTCGTTTGAGTGGAACTTGCCGCAATCAGAGATATCGTTTACTGGTGGCGCGTGGGATGAGAATCTAAATATCAGCCTGCCTGTAGGTTTAACTACGGTGGAGAAGTTAGAGTTAAATACCAACAGCTTTCCTATCATCAGGTACCGGATAGCTGGCACAAACGTAACATCTCCGAATGTGACTGTTCATATGCAGTATGATGATGTAGGCCCAATTGAGAATGAAACAATAACGCTAACATCAACTAATGACTTTCAGCTGACTAATCAGTGGACAGAGATGACGCTAATGGAAGTCACTGCTGGATCTGCCCTTAACACTAATGACACAATCTCGGTGGTCTATACGAATAATTACTCAACCCACGCCAAAGGCGAAAGCTCGCACTATCAGTACAGGCTGTACGCAGATACTCTCAATGAGAGAAAGCAAGTTCTTGATACGCTGATCAGGACGTATACCACAGGCAAGAGTATAAGTGGCGATAACACCAATGTTATATTCTGGGCAGGAACTGGTTCTGATGCAGTTGAGGGTACAGCTCGTTCCGATCAGGTTGCAGACTGGACTGCAGGAGCTTTCCCTGGAACCTCTCATGACAATGATGTCCAGTTTGAGAGCGATAGTTCGTTTCAGTTCGAGTTCTCAGCAACCAGATACACGAGGGACTTCCAGAGGGCGTATGACTTATCTACAAACATATCACATGCGACAGAGTGGTTTTCTTGGTTCAGTGTGCCATTTGATGGGTACACAACTGCGCTAGGTGGCACTAACCTATACTTCCTAGCCAGCCCTGATGACTATAGTGGCATGGATATAGGCGGGGTTGCTAAGCAGGATAAGTTTGCGTACATAGGGGGACAGACCACAAACCTACTCCCGTTCAACACCTTTGTGCTGGACACTATTTTTGATGACAGCGCCAACCCTGTGCCTGATATGCCTACGGCTCCAGATGGTGAGACGTACATATACAACTTCAAGACTGGATCAGGCGAAGGGGATGTATTTGGGACGGTCAGAGACTGGGCTATAGTCGAGTGGGATTTCGAGTATAAATAGGCATATATACAAATAATTACACAATTTAGTGGACACATATATATCGTTGTGATAATAATAAATGGATAAAGGAGATTTGACATGGCTAGGTTAAAAACTGCAAATGAAATGCTCGACGAAGCCAAGGGGCTGAAGAGGGGAACTACCGCCGCAAGGAGGAGTCGAGGCGCAAGGAAAGCTGCGGCTACTAATAAGATCGAAAGAGCGGGCTTGAAGGTGGCTCAGACGTTAGGCTACAATGCCGAGACTACCGGTGACTTGCCTCTCAGCAAGAAACGTACAAAGAATCCTCCGAAGGCCAAGAAGAAGTCACTTCCGAAGGCTAAGGCAAAGAAGAAGCAGCCATCGGCCAGCTCCAAGCTATTAAAGAGGGCCGTCAAGACTGCTACACTGGGTCCGTTCGCTGCTGTCCCTGATGTCGCAGGTGGAGTCACTAAGGCCGCTGGGCGCTTCCTCAACAGATCTACCGCACCTGAGGCTCCCAGAGTCACCGAAGCCGCCGAAGTTGGCACAGGCAAGCATTCCGCTTCACAGCTTGAAGCCAGAAAAGCAGCATTGAGGGCTCAACAGGATTACGTATCAAAGCTTACTCCTGAACAGGCCGCTCAGAATGCAAGGACAGATAGGAAGGGTGAGCCATTCAGGAACTTTATAAGTGGCGTAGGTGGCGATGTAGCTACCGCAGTAGGTCCCGAAGGTGTTAAGAAGCTCGAAAAGGAAGTCCCTAAGGCTCGGAAGTTCCTTGGGCAAGCTACTGAGGCAGTAGAAGACGTAGCTGGAGGTGCTGGCAGTCTTGTTGCAGGCGCAATGCAGCCCACATTAGACGCCAATGCTGACGCCGCTAGAACATCTAAGCAGGCTGCTATGGACGCTCTAGCTGCCAAACCAACTCCTGGCGCTCCTGCCGGTGGACCCGCAGCAAACTCCCGTTTCGGCGGCAACCTAGAAGCTATGAGG
>Ga0233415_10000698_pt1 | contig 15406 bp, 10 predicted proteins | sample Na_anoxic_12_MG_FD_188631 | JGI IMG/M metagenome (GOLD analysis project Ga0233415, IMG submission 188631) | Seawater microbial communities from Saanich Inlet, British Columbia, Canada - Na_anoxic_12_MG | ecosystem: Environmental > Aquatic > Marine > Inlet | place: Canada: British Columbia... | reverse complement strand
TAAAATTAATACCTGAAATAACCAAAGGTCCACCACCACTTGAATCAGTTATTATAAATTCACTTGATGGTGAGCAATCTGAATATCCTGGAGGTATACTAGAACCAAAGAAAGATATTGATAACTCTGTTGTACTATTAAGACTTGCAACCATAACAACGTTAACTGCAGAACAATCTGTATCACAACAATTAGCCTGAATATTTAATATTGCGGCTCTCATGTCACATATAGTTAACCAAAGATTGTTTATTGCACCAGCAGCATTATCTACAGTTACTTCCCATCCTGGAATTTGTTGCATAGTACCTTCTCCAGATAACTGAGGAGATGTGTTTAATCCTAAACACTGTTCTAAAAATGCAGTATATAAATCATTAGGTGTTCCTGTTGCAGTCTCTAATGCACAATACGCAGCTTCTAAAGCTGTTAAAACGTCTTGAATAGATTGAGGTCCAGTTGTGGTTGGTAATACACATTCAGGAATTATTGTAGGAAGTGTTACTTCTTGACTTTGTAAAATTTCAATATCAATTTCATTCTGAGTAACACGGCCATCTATTTCATTAAGTGTTGAGTTTATAGTACTTATTTCAGTTACTATATCACAAACTCTATTTCCAATAGCAGCTACATAATCCTGAAGTTGCATTGTAGTAATTGTGTCTCCTTGAGGACTAGTATAATAAAATTCTGAACAAATGTTTACTACACAGTCTGGACATCCTGAAGAACTTGTTGGAGTATCCGGAGTAATTCCAGATTCCAAAGCACAAATTCTATTAATTAAAAGTTGTATTAATGCTTCCCAAGTTTCTGGTTCGCATTCTAATAAATTAAGACAAGAAAGATCATATGAAGATACTTCAAGTTTGTCCATAATTGAACAAAGCTCTAATGCTAGTTTGTATACTACATTGCTAACTGTATCACCTTTACATAAGCTTATACATTCAATATCAGGACCCTGCCATATAACGCAATTACTTGATATTGGATCACATCCTTCACTATCGTAATTTAATGGTTTCATTTTTTAATTTTTTTCAGACGTATCTGTTATTAATAATATACTTATTTTTTTCCAATTAAGCAACTAACTCTCGGGTTCTACAGATTTACATATATCAGGATCTGTAATCAATGCTATATCCAAAAGTTCTTTTTTAATTGACCATTTTCTTAAATCAGTTTCACAACAAAATTCTAAACCAAACCGTTCTGTTGCCATATATTGATAAACAGCTTCTGACCATTTACAAGAAACTTTATCTACATATTCTGTTGTGCATGCAGGAGTGTCATAACCTGGTTTAACTTTTCTATAATGCGGTTCAAAAGGTGGAACTGGCTCCGGTGGTTTAGGCAAACAATCTACACATGTAGGATAACAATCTAAAACAACTACTGTAACAAGTGTTTGAGGATCTTCAATACAAATGTATTGTTCTATTGTAGCACATTTATCTTCTACACCATCATTCCATGAAATAACTTGACCTATGTATGCAGACAAGTTTGAATTAGTATAAACTATTGATGAGTCAATACAATCTATAACTCTAAAACAAGGAGCTAAACAATCATCACAATCTTCATATTGATCTACAATATTAGTAGGATCATATAAAGTACCTTCACAAGGAGGTATAGATGGTTGAGCAGTCCAACATGCTGTTGGATCAAAGTCAAATACATATACCGTATTTACTGAATTAAGAGGTGGAGAAGCAGGATCCCATTGTATAACAAGAGTTGTTTCATCTTTGCAGTTAGTTAGAACATAGCAAGGTATACATACTGTACAGTCACTAGTTCTATAATCATTTACTATAGTTACATCTGTATAAGTAGGAGTATCACAAGGTATTTCATTTACTACAGTAAAACAAGCATCTTCAATTGCAGGATCACCAGCAAAAGAATATACATTACCAACAACTAAACTTTCAGCCACAGAATCGTCCAATTGTATTTCTATAAATACACCGGGATTAAGACAAGCTTCTATTTCATAGCAACAAGATAGCTGATCTGCTTTTAATACAACTTCACATGTTGGTATTCCATTACAAGAATCTACAGTAACACCTCCAGGGCATTGCCATTCTCCAGGCATAGACAAATCAGGAATTTCTTCTCCTATATAATCTGCAGTAGAAAAAAGAATATAGGGTTCAAGATCTGCAGCTACATTTCCACAATCTACACCTGAAACTGCAGGAGTAGTTAAAAGAGATTGTAATTCAGAAGATGTTATATCATATATTTCAGCTCCAAATGCAGCATTTGTAGCAGTACCTACATTTATTCCTTGTAATTTAATAGTATGCTGTCCTGCAGTTAAAGTGGTAGGAAAAACATGCCAATAATAGAATGTTCCTCCACTACCTCCTATTTGCGTTCTATAACCTAAGTAAGTAACAACTTGACCATCTATTGATAAAACTACTTCATTATCCGCAGCAATACCTATACAATATTCTTTTGTCTCAGTAGGTTCTACACAAAATTCTAATGTTACAGTGCAAGGATCTAATATATCAATTTGCGTTTGAAGATTTCCTATTCCTGTCCAAGGATTTGCTGGATTTAAAGCATTCCAATCATTTACAACTTCAGTTTTAGATACGGTTAAAGCAGCTTGTATTCCTACAGCATTCAATCGTCCATTAAATGAACCACTACATCCAGTTATAACAGTAGTATCTAAACCCCATAAGCTATTTTGTATAGTAGAAATAACAGGTGTTACAGGATTACCTAAATCATCATTTAATATAATATTACCACCTCCAGCACTTACTCCTGATAATGGTAAAGATAATGTAGATAAATCAGGATATAGTCTAAGACCAAACTTATTATACTGAACTATAGCATCTCCATCTAGTACAGGCACGGTTTGTCCAGTATATGTAGCAGGAGTTCTTTCTACTTTAATACATTCTCCATTAATGAAATCATAATCAGGTGGACAACCACAACCATCATTCGGATTAACTATGTTACCATTAAGTGAGTTACTAGACATTACTTTTTAGTTTTAGCTGCGACTATTTTATTATTATACTCAGTGACACAATACGCACAAACTGGTGTACCATCAGCTGCCTTTCTTTTTTTACACCCGCAAGTCAACGTGCTTTTGCAGTTATTACATTTCATAATATTGGTTTATTTTGGTTATTAATGACAACTTGTACAGTTAAACTTATTAAGCAATTTCATTGCATAAGTATAAAGCTGCATGCCTTTGATAGGTTCATGACAAACTTCTACTTTGGCCTTAGCTGCTTCTAGATAAGACTTAATCATACGTAATGTTTTTAAATCATCTACTAGTTCTGCTTTAGGTGCGCAATCTGCAATATCTAAATCACACATGGCTGCGTTGTATGTATTTAAAGCTTTAGTGATTCTTAAATGATTATATTCAGCATAAACTACATCATTAGGACTGACACTCCATTTTAAAACATAAACACCATCTGGTAAACCATTAAAGTCAGTACCACAATTTGATGTTTGAATTTCAAGATCGCAAGCTGTTAAGTTTGCAATGAATGCAGGGTTTATTGCAGGATCTGAATCTTTATTAAATTGAACAGAATACTTAAATCCTGGTAATGTCACTTCTAGTATTGGGCATTCAACGGGAACAGTAGATGAATAAACAGATGTATCAACTACTCTTAGTATACATGCGTTTGCTGTATCCGGAACTTCTAAACTTAATTTGTGCTGTGCCATAGTATATATTTAATAAAAAAAGGAGAGAAGAGTCTAAACTCCACTCTCCTTTTTATTTTTTATTTAGTAAAATCAATTACACTGCTGGAAGAACAGGAAGATCAATTTCACATTCCGTAGTCTGGAAAAGCTCAGGTTTTTCACATCCATTACATGCAAGTAATGCAGTGATACCAGATTCAATAGCTTGCCAAGTACCTTTAGCTCCAATAATTTCAAGTAAGTACTGATCATTATCAAATACTCCTGTAGGATTATTGTAACGTGGAACTGAGTGTAGCATAAACATTCTCCAGTATAAAGATGTTCTATCAACTACATTGAAAACATCTGTTCCTTGAGTTATCTCTCTTATACGTAAATCAGATGCAAAGAAGTTTTGCAAGTAAGACTCATGTAAAATAACATCTCTTACTACTGATTCACCAAGACCATTTGCTTGTATTCCATCACAAGTTGTTGCTACGCATAAACCTTCAAATGCACAAGGATCTCCATTAAGATCTACTTCAGAAGCAAAGATTTGAATAGGTTCTTTACCGTAGTAATCAGAAGTTTGGAAAGTACAATCTGAAAATGTAGTATCAACATAAGCACCAACAAGAATAAGTCCTGCTGCAGTAACTCCAGTTGTAGGAATGTTTGCCCAAATATCAAGAGCAGTAAGGCCTTCTTCTAAAGCAATAGCTTCATTTTGAGCAAATGTTTGTGTTCCTAAAGCTGTAGTTACAGTAATTAAAGGACGAATAAAGTCTTTCATGTAAGGATTACCTTCATCAGAACCAGATAATGGTTTAGCAAGACCTGAAATTTGTTCTGCCCACTGAAGATAAATTGTTGCAGGATCTACAGCTGTAGGAGCCGCAGGATCAGTACAACAACCACCGTATGCAGAAAGTGTTTGATAAAGATTGTGATTCGCGAATCGCAAAGCAGCAGTTCCTTTAACATCAATTCTTAGGTTGTAAGTCTCTTCACAAAGAAATTCTTTGTTACATGCTGCATTACCTTCAACATTGTCAGGAGTTCCACCAATTTGAATAGCAGCACGATATGCTGGATTTGAAGCTTGTACCCATGCTTTACGTAAAAACTTAGGGTTAACAATTTTAGATTTATTAGATTCTTGGTATCCTCCGTGATAAGGTCCTTGTTTATCTTTTATCTTAATAGCACTTGATGCTAAAAAGAAAGGACAGCAGTCCTCCTCTAGTTGTGACAAGTCCATTGATAAATTAGTTTTTGCATCAAAGAATCCTGTTACACCAGGTCCTATGCCGTAACCTTCAGATAGTGCTGTAGATTTAAGTTCCCAGCAACCAACATTTTTAGTATTTAAAATACCAGAAGAAATTGCAACTTGAGCATTTGCATCTCCAGGAGTACCAATTCCTGTTTGGTCGCCCTTAGTAGCAAGAAAAGTTTTCTTAAAGGCGTGATTAAAATAAGCCATTTGTTTTTGTTTTTGTATTAATTAGTAAATATATATACTATAATATATAAAAAATAGTTCAATTAAACAATAAGAAATTAAAAAATTAGTTATTTGATTCTACTTGAGTATTAGCTGTAGTAACTTGATTAAATGACTCTAAATCACCAGCAAGTATTTTAACACTTTCATCAATCATCAACTCAATGATATCATCTTTAAATTCAGACTCAACGTTTGCAGTAGACAATTCTGTTGTATAAGGATCAACACATCCTTCAATTTGTATACGCAAGGGTTGTTTATAATATGATAAAGTACCTTCTTCAATACTAAATGTATCATTAGTATAGACTCTAACTTTATTACTTTTTAAAGTGCAAAAGGTTTCACCCCAAGGAAAGCTTGGTTTTTTATTGTTATCTCTTAGTAACTCATCAACATTAGCTTCTTCAGCCAAATAAATTACCATTTTTCTTTTGTCTTTGCAACAAGGATCTTTAGCATAAGCACTAATCCTCTTCCACTCAAAATAATCTTTTGGTAAATCAACAGATTCTACAAAATTATCTTTTACAGAGAAAGGTATTGTTTCTTCTTTTAGTATAACTTGCAGGTCATCTATTCTTCTTTTAGATTGTTCATCGCCTTCACGCATTTGATTCATACCATGAAGCTGTCGTCTACACCAAACAACTTGAGCTTTATTAAAAGCTTCTACAATTTGCCAACACTCAATATTATCATAATCTTGACTTGCTAATTTATTTAGCCTTTGTTGAACTTTGAGTTGTATAGTAGCGTTATTCATTTGTTATTCTTTTTTATTCCCAGTATAAGAATCTTAATTCATCACCATTTGACTTTGTTTGCCCAATATGCTGCTGACATTTTTCCTTTTGCAATATTTTTTGCGTGTCGTGCTTTGAACGCTTTATTTCTTTTTGATCCGTCAGGTGATCCCTTTTTACCTTTTTGTCCAAATCTAATAGTTTTAATTTTGTCACCCTCTTTAGCCACAACAATATGTGACTTGGTTTTATGGCTAGGTGTTGACTTAGGCTTATTGTACCCAGAAACACCAGCTCTTGTTAATCTACTATCTTTTTTTGAAGCCATTTTTAGCGAACTTTTGTGCTACCACCCTTTTTGTATATTATCTTTTTAGGAGAAGTTGCTCCACCCATATTCATTTTTGATTTACAAAAAGCCATTGCATTGGTAACTGTCGGTAATAATTTATTCATTGTAATAAGTTTTATAATATAATATAACAAAAAAAAGAGAGATTTCAAAAACCCCTCTTTTTAATTACGTTTATAATATGCTAGTCCCAATAGGTTTCAACGTCCCCTAAAATTTTAATAAGAACATCTTCATTAAGAGGATTTTTAAGCATTTGAACAACATCAGATACATTTCTACCTAATACAGTTGAAGTTTGAGAATGATAAAGCATTCCATCAGCTTTTAATGAAATGACTTTATAAAAACTAGCATCTTTTACAACTGCTTTAAGTTTTAATGTCTCCATATCCATATCACATAATTCAATGAATGTATTTGCTGCTTTGTCTTTATTTGGTTCTGATCCTTGACCGTTAATGTATTCATCAACAGTGTCATATAAAACATCTAAAGGTGTTGAGTTTTTATATGTAATGCTATTACTCTCAATTGTTTTAGTTAAGTATAATAACTTCTTAGGATTAGAAGAGTATATTTTATCTAGTAAGCCAATAGCTTTGTTTCTAAGTTTTTTAAATGTTGTTCTTACATTAACTGTATGAACTTCTTTATCCAAATAAAATTTAGGAGCAACAGGTGATGCTTGAGCATCTTCCCAACTTTTAGCTATAATATCAAACCCACCGGCCTCAATAGCCATATATTTAACAAGATCATAAGGATCTTTATTTGGTTCTAAATACTTAATTTCGTTACTTACACGTAAGCTAATCTTACTCCAAAAGACATGATTATCTGGACGTAGTAATGTTACTTTGTTCCAAAATTCAGGATCATCAATTTTAATAACATTAGTAGCAAGCATTTTTTCTAAGTGTGCTACAACAGATCTTATATTATGAACAATAGATGTTCTAAGTTTTTCATCATTTAGATTTTGTACTTCAGGAGCAAATTCATCTAATCCTGTAATATATCGTACAACACCATTTCTTTCAATTGCAGCCAACTGCTCTTCATGATGTGTACCAGGAAATAAAGCATATCCATAATTTTCCAAGCCCATATTGGTTTGGTTAGAATCTAAATAAGGTTTGATTGATATTTTCCCTACTTTAGAAAAGATTTCTTTAAAAGAACTTAATTTTCTTTTCTTAACTTCAACTGATAACGTTGAAGGAACTTCAGGATTAATTTTTGTTGATTCTGGTGATCCCAATACTTGAACTGTATCTCCAGGGGTATTTTCTGATGGTTTTCTTTTTGCCATTTTTTTGTTGGTTTGTTAAAATTTAAAATAGACTCAGGGGAGAGCGTCCTCCCCCCGTATTGTCTTTGATATGATAATTAGAATGATCCGCCAGTAATTGGGTTTCTCATTACAATCTTTAATACCTTAGTTGGGTCTTTTACCCAAATAGCAGGCATCATTTGTGTCATGTATACACGGTATCCATTGAATTGTCCAGAAGACTGGAATCCTTGGCTACGTCCCATGTAATCCATTGTACCATTTTGATACCACCATTTAAGAGCGTTATCCCATGCTAACTTCAACATATAAATGTTATCATTAGTATTATCAGTGATGTCAAAGATAATAAATGAATAAGAAGATAAAGGATGACCATCTATGATTGGGTTCTCAATATCGTTAGTATGAACATTATCAAATGCTGGGTTGATTACAAACTCAACGTTAGCCAAGAAAGGAATCACATAACTAGTGTACGCGTATCCATATCCAAGGTTCATTCCTTGTTTTGTAATTGCACCAATACCATACTTTTCACCTGGATCAATTGAGAAGTTTTGAGAAGAAGCTTCACGCTTGATAGCTTCGTTAACCATTCTCATTCCACCCATACCTGTTTGAACAACAATCTTACGCTTTGGATCTGGACCAGTAAAGTCAACACGACCTGCATAGAAGTTATACAATTCAGCACGGAATAATTCAAGATTGAAAGATGACTTGTTATATACTCTTTTGAAAGAGTTATCAAGTTGCTTCCAAAGACCTACAGACAAACGAATATCATCTGGTCCATCTTGAGTAACTCTACCCCCGTGTCCCCACATAAGGTAAGTCTCAATATCTGTTGCGATTTTAGTTAAGTGAGCTGCTTCTAAAGAAGTAATGAAAGTTCTTGAAAGATCTCCATTTGATACTGCACGTTTAACGTAATCTTTACCCATAGATTGAACCATGTCTTCAATAGAAGAAACAGAAGGATCCATAGAAGAATCAAAGTTTCTCCAGATCTCAGTTACAGGAACTGTACCATCAGCATTAAGACCACCTTTGATAGCCATATCTGCTCTTGAAGAAATTGAATAATGTACATGAGCTTCAGCACCACCTACATAGTTATAGAATTCTCTATATCCTGATTTAGTAGTAATGTCTGAAAAACGCTCACCATATTCTCCACGTGCAGAACCTTTTCTAAAGAATTTAGTTCCTGCTGCTAAAAATTTATCATCAAGTGAACGATAAGAATCATTGTTTACAATTGTAACAGTGTATACAAATCCATCTCCCATAGGAAGAATATCATCTTCTGCTGATACAATAAGTTCAACTCCGTTGTATTTGTCATAAGTGATAATATCACCGTGACCAAATTCACGTTTGTTGAATTTAACTTTAAATTTAGTTCCGTCAATTCCTTTTGCTTTGTTAGCAGGTTCAACGTCTTCTGTAACATACGGAAGGTCTTGAGAGATTGGCGTTTGCCAAGTCCACTCCCCTCTGATGTTATCTACTTCAATTACATTCTTTCCGCCAAAGCTAGACATTTGATAAAGGGGCATCTCTACCTTCTGAGTCATTGCCCATATATCTACGGGCCCCATATCAGTAGGTTCAGAATCCTTCAACATGTTAGCCAAGTGGTAAGAATCAATGTGTGAGCTTGCTTGATAAGAAGTATCTCTTAAAAAGAGCCCATTATTAAAACTAGGTGTTGCCATTTTGTTTTGGGTGTTTGTTATTTATTTATTTATTTGTTTATTATATTCTTTTATCTACCAAAGAAATTACGCTTTGGTCTTTGTGTTGTTTTTCTGTTTCCGAGTTTTTTACCTCCTCCAGATTCAGATGTTGCAGCAGATCCTCTACTTTTACTTTGTTCTTCAGTCTTCATTAGTTTTAGCGTATCTGCGTCAACTTGCTGCTTAACGTTCTGTCCTATGTTATTTTTATAACCAGCAGGATCAGCTAGTAGCCATAAAGCTTCTGCAATTAAATCATGTCTTGGTTCTACCCATTGGTATTTTTCAAGTAAATGACCTAACATGTTAGTTTGTTTACCACTAACAGACGGATAATTTGATTGTACAAGTCCTGCATAAAGCATGTTCTGTGTTTTGTTATCTAAAGAAAGACCATTAAGTTTTCCTTTTTCTAATGCTGAATATACACTTTCAATATACTGTTGAGACTGTGCTGCTCTTTTTTTAGTAGCTTCTTGTTGTTGAGCAATCTTTTGGTTGACAATTTGCTGTTGCATATTATCTAACTTAGGTTTGAATTGCTTTGCTTTCTTTTCTAAATCTCCACGGTCTTCTAAACTGTTGATTTCATCTTCAATTTCTTCAACCGTACCATAATTTGTAGCTTGTAAGTAAGTTCTGATAGCATGCTTCTGACCATTTTCTTTAGTTATGTCTAAGTCCATAACTTCTTGAGTTTGTGCTAATGCTGAAAACATTCCTTTCATGTCAGTTCCACCACTTGCTATATACTCATATGCTTGTTGCATCTCTGGAGGTAATTGCTGAAAGAATTCTTGTGGTAACTTTTCAGTGATCTCTTTTTCATAGCTATTCATGTTAGCTTCTATAAGCTCTTGAAAATCTTTAGCTGAATAAGAATCAATAGATTCAACTTCACCTTTGTCATTCTCAAAAGGAACTAATAGCCCTTTATCAATTAAAGCTTTAGCTGCTGTAACTAATGCTGTAGGTCTACCACCTTTATTGCCTTCTACTTCATCAGCAAAGTCTTGTACTTCTTCAGGTATTTTTAGAGCATCATCTACTGATTCTCTAGTAATAGGTTCTCTACCTTTTTTACCTTCTTCTGATTCTTCATCAGGTTTATCCGTTGCAGGTTTTTCTTCTGCTTTGTCAAGGAACGTAGTATCTGGCACTATAGGACTAAAAACGCTTTTCTTAGTTTCCTTATTACCATCTTCTGCTGTCATGACTGTTTCTGCAGAAGTACCTAAAATTTCAGCTAGTGTTTCTTTATCAATTTCTTCTACACTAGTATTCTCGTTATTTTCTGTACTCATTTTATTGGTTTAATTAATGACTGACTATAATAATATACACAATTTTAAGAAAAATAAATATTTAAAATTTAAAAAAGTAAAATAATTAAAAAAGATTTCCCCATTATATGGCTATGATTTTTTATCATCCTTTTTTCGGGCTTTTAAATCATACTGATTTTTGTTTTCTCTTGCTATTTCTAAGTCTTTATTTTTCATATCTCTCTTCAAAGACATTTCTTCTCTTTTCATATTCATCTTCTGAGCTTGATTTGCTCTATTATCATTTACTTTTTCTTGCTGAATGTTTATCGTTTCTTGATACTGTTCAGTTTTCTTAAGTTTTTCTAGATTATCTACAAAGTCTGATTCTTTATTTTCATTTAGATCTTGCATAGCTCCATAACCGGAAGCTCTAATTTCTGCAACCATAAGATCTTTTCTGCGTTCTTTCTCTGCTTCACGCTCTTTAGAATCAATTTCCATTTGTTTTTGTTTCTCTGCACTCTCCGCTGCTTGTTGTTGCATTTGTTGAGCCTGAGCCATTTCTTGTTGTTTCTCATCAGTAGCTTTCTGCTCAATACGTTTTAAAGTAGATGTAAGCGTACCTAAAGAGTCAGCTTGTATTATTTCACCTAAATCATAAATAGATGCACCAGTAGTGTTATTCTGAGCAGCCATTTGTTTCATTTGTTCTAATGCAGCTCTATGGTTAGCTTTAGTTGTACAATAAACATTAAGATCTCTAAGCATTAAATCTGTCCCGTTTATTTCAAAGTTTACTCTTTCATCAAGACTAGTCATATGTTGTAATCTTACAGAAGGTTTGGTTGAATGATACCATTGTGCTAAGTCAGTACGCATTTGATGAACTCTAGGCATTAAGTGATCTGAGTGTTGAACAAAATGCATTTCTGTTTGGGCATAAGATCCTGCAACAGCTTGTTCAACTCCTGTTGCTGTATTAGTTTGTCCTATTTGCTGACCAAGTCTTTGAGGGCTAACACCAACTACTTCAAAAGCTTGCTGTTTAAAAAACTGAGCTAATTGTATTCTAGACATTAGTCTTTGTGTTTGTGAAAGATCTAATTGCTGGAAATGCTGAAAGTTAAGTGCATTCTCTGTGTTAGTAATAGATGTATCAAGAGGAAGCATACTAAAATCTTTCATAGCTACGTATGCTTTAGCCAAGTTTCCTTTACCCCAATCTTCTCCAAGAGAATGTTTAGGTAATGTATTCTGGTCAAGCATTACAACAGTTCCAATTTCATCAACTAGTATATCACTAATTTGATTGTTTACCATGTTATAGCCAATTTGAAAAGGCTTCATACTATCTACTAAAGATTTAGATCTAGCATTCCTATCTGTAAACACTCTTCCTTCTACAGGAAGTTTACATCCATATAATGTATTATCACCTTTGAATTGAAATTTTAAAGGCTTTATATTGTTTTGATTTATACCTAAGTATATAGGATTTATACCTCCAGTGTTTTCTGCACCTAAAAATGTTGGAGCATTAGGGCCAATCTTAACACCACCCCAAACATGATTAATCCAAACCCATTCTATATGTTCACCAAATAATAAATTCTGTTTAGTTTTATTTTTAATCAAAGAAGTATTATATACTGCTTTATCAGTAATGTGATACTCTTCAGATACAATCTCAGAAGTAACTTCACCTACTTCATTAACTTTAGTAAGATGTCCTACCTTTCTTTGTGATTTCCAATATGCATGAGTAACTCGCAACATGGTAGGAGCACCATCAAAATGATAATCTTCACTTTCACCTAAAATCCATTCTACTATATCGCCACCATTTGAAACAAAATTATCTCGCATTGATGTTAACTGTCTATATTGTAAAGAAGGAGAACCAGTATTCCAATCATGTGATTTAGTAGCATCGTAATATGTACCGTCATTTTGCCATCCTGTAATAGAATAACCTGCCGCAGTTATTGGATAGTTTTGTTGTAATGAAGATAATTGACCTTCATTCATCAAATAACCAAACTTATCAATAACATCAGCTACTGAATACATTTCAGTTTTACCAACCCATGATCCTTCTGATATATACCTTCTGTCTGGAGACTTGTGATAAAAAGTTAATACAGGATTCCAAAGCTCTACATTGTAATCATCTTCAAGCATATTCATATGCCAAAATTCTCTATCTGCAATAAGCTTATCTCTAAAACCTCTTTCCTCTAGTTCGTCAAGCTTAAATCTTTCTTCATCAATTTTATATTGTTTTTGAGCCCACTTCTCTGCAATCACTTCATAATCTTTTGCATAAAAATCTTGTATCTCAGGAAGACTTCTTAGACTTTCAGGCTGCATTTTCTCTTGCATCATTTTTGCAATCTCAGGATCTTTAGGATCTGCACCAGCCTCAATCATTTGAGTAAGAAGCTTTGATTCAGCCATTTTAACTAAAACGCTTTCAATCTCTGATTTCTTATTCTCTATTATTTCATTATGAGTATATTCATCAACTGCTCTAAATGTTATTGTTTTATTCCTTTTTGCAAACTCTGCTGTTAATGTATCAACCACATTAGGTATGATGGGATAGAATTTTAGTTCAAGAGCATTGTCTTCAGAATCTTGAGATAACTGAGCAACAACATCTTTCATTTCATTATCCTCTTCTACAACGTAATCATTTCTATCTATAATACCATTAGCTAGTTTATAATTTTTCATTAGCCTTCTAGCATTTCTACGTATCTGTTTTAGACCGTTCCATTCTAGCCAATCCATGTTCCAAGCAGTCCATGAATCATCTTTTTCTTTATTAGATATAAACTGTAAGGGTTGACTTACACTCCAGAGTCTGTTCTTCTCTGCTTTTTTTCCTTTCTTGAGATCTAAGGCATTTAAAATTTTCATTAGCGTCTGCGTTTAAATGGAGAGCGTATTCTACCACTGTTTTTAAATGATTTATGTTTACCTAAATTACGAAATGCTCCACTCTTTAATTTATACAAATTTTGTGACTTATCCAAGTTTGAATATACCTCATTTTCAACTCTAAGAGGCTTATGGACATTTGATTGTTGAATTTTAACAAAAGCAATTAATGCTGCTAATGCTATTAAACGGTCAACATTGACTCCAGGCCTGTAAGCTTTCATTTCAATTAAAGCCATAGGATCTGGTAATCTTCTTATACCATAATACTTCTTTATTATAGTCCCGTCTTCTTCTATATCTTCATCAACAACTTCTTTAAGCCATTCTATTAAGTGACTTAGAAGATTGGTTTTAAATATTGTTCCTGTGTTCTTCCAGCCAAATTCTTGATAAACATTTTTATTAGCTTGTGCTTCTTTTAAGAATAGCATTTGATTTTTAGGAACTAAGTAATTTTGTTTACGCTCTTTTATCATATACAAAATAAATAGAGAGATGTTATTCTCAACTATAGTCCATGCATTGTACCATTCTATTATTAAACGTAATCTTTTATGTGTTTCGTTTATATCATCAAATCTTCCGCACCAAGCTGCAACAATTTTATCGCCTTCAATAAAATTTTCTATTCCATCTTCTGTATAACGTTTAACTTCAGTAGCTGTCTTATATACATATATAGAACATAAAGATTCTGATGTAGTTGTCTTACCTTCAGATACAGGGTCAATTGACGCTAAGTATTGGCCCCATGCGGGATCTTTGTCTGGTCTTTCCCAAACAACTATACTCCCTGTTTTATCTTCTTGATTAAGTTTTATTGGAAATGTAGATATTGGTGCTTTATTAGTTTTTTTAATTGATATTTCACCATCTAACGTTTCATCAAGAGTTATTAATTCATATGGGTATTCTTTCTCTTCAATATTCCTAGTTTGATTCTCAACTAAATTTAATGGAAAAATAGATTCTTCCCTAGCCATTAAAGCTTCTTCTATATTTCTAGGATGCTGTGATATCCTTAGCTGATATAATTCAGGACGCAAATCTTTTTTCCATCTAGCAAATGTTTCATCTAAACTCTTAAGTGCATCTTCAACTAAAGAATTACCATTCTCATCAATATGAGGAGGCATGCCCCATTGTTCAGGTATAAACAATCCTGATTTACCGATGCTGCCTTTGTCATCTAATAAATCTGTATCTACTGCATATATTCCATTTTCTGTAGGATATCTTGTAAAATCTTCTAAAGGTTTGCAATCTTCTAATTTACCAACAGATCCAGCAGCTATAAACATTCCAGTTGTAATATCACCTGCTTGCATTGCAGGACGAACAAACTCAAAAGTTTTATCCATTTGAGGAGCAATACCGGCTTCTTCATAAAAGAAATATGTACAAGGACCACCAACACCTTTTGTAGCAGATTGCTCAAAAGACATACCCTGAATCATTCCTTTTAAACCAACTTCTTGTTTTCTTCCGTTTTGTGTTGTTTCAATTTTTTGCTGCCATGTTAATACTTTACTAGGATTCATAGGTCTGTACCATCCAGTATTTGTATTTAAGAAAGCTTTATACTCATCTAAAAATTTCCATGACCCATTGATGTTTATGTAATCTTTAAGACTAGCACCTATTTTTAGTATGGGACCTTCTTCAAACCATATTTGATTTATAAATTTACCCATATGATAATATGATGACGCTATCTGACGTTTCTTTAAAATAGAAGCATGCTTATAATCTAATTCTGCCAAACATTCATATAAGGACATATGAAGTTGTACATCCCATACTTGTGGAAAATCAAACTTCT
>Ga0233415_10000697_pt1 | contig 15413 bp, 18 predicted proteins | sample Na_anoxic_12_MG_FD_188631 | JGI IMG/M metagenome (GOLD analysis project Ga0233415, IMG submission 188631) | Seawater microbial communities from Saanich Inlet, British Columbia, Canada - Na_anoxic_12_MG | ecosystem: Environmental > Aquatic > Marine > Inlet | place: Canada: British Columbia... | reverse complement strand
CTGGTTGGTCCTGGCCGGATCCCTGGCCGGATCCCTGGTTGGTCCTGGCCGGATCCCTCGAGGATCCCTGGTTGGTCCTGGCCGGATCCCTCGAGGATCCCTGGTTGGTCCCTGGTTGGTCCAGGTTGGATCCCTCGAGGATCCCTGGTTGGTCCCTGGCCGGATCCCTCGAGGATCCCTGGTTGGTCCCTGGTTGGTCCAGGTTGGATCCACTAGCGCGCCTATTTGCGCGCTAGTGGATCCGGACGCTGACCGGACACTGACCGGACGCTGGCCGGATCGGTAAAGATGGCGAACGGACGAAAACCACAACGCCCGCCCGCCTACGCGGGAAAGGCATACCGCGCATTGCTACGGCGATCAATCGCCGCTGTTATGGAAACGTGTTTTCGCGAACCTGCTTGATTGCTTTAACACGCAAAACAGTTTCCTTTAAAAACAACAGATAGTTGTATTCGAATTCGTTCGACGTTCCGATCTCGTCCGCCTTTGCCTGTAGCCGGGCTGCTTTTGCATCCAGATCGTTTTTTGAATATTTAAGCAGGTTTTTCCGCATGTAATTTTTGGATAACCGCATCATGGTGATTGGATTCCTTTGTTCTCGAATAACAGAATCGCTTCCGTCGCCGACGTTGCCCGGTACACGCCGTTGATGTAATCGTCAGTTGTCAAATCCGCGTAAGGCATCAACGCACCGGCGGTCGTGCTTAAATAATACAACTGCCCTTTCGTCATCGACCCGCCGGAAATAATTGTTCCACCGGTTGCCACGGCAATAAACTTTCCATCGCCTGACGATTCCGAAATTGCAATTCCGTAAACCGCCGTTGATGCGGCTGCCGTGTTCAACGCCAGCGTTGCTTTGTTTGAATTGGTGCCATCCCGATAGACCGCTTGACCACGCGTAATAGCTACCGCTGCCTCAATCACGGCAACCTTTGTTAGTGATGATGCAACCCCGACGTTTGCACCTGTAATTGATAAATCTGCCATATCACCATTGCCCGACTGGGCATCCTCCGTTGTTCCTGTTTAAATGCATTGTAAAAAAATCATTCTTGCCGCTGCCGCAACTTCCTATTCGTTCGCACGCTACACCGCCAAGGCAGTTCGAACATTTTGAACAGATTGCAAATCTGCGTTCCAGTTCATCCGCGTCTATCTTCGACTTTGAATTGTATTGTTTAAAATTCATCCGCAGCGATGCCAACGTATCCTCGTTTCGTTTTGACTTCGCAATGTTTAAATATCTTACGGTTCCCATTACACGTATTCGATCTTATGGGTGACGTTATAAAACGACATCATTTTCGTAGGCTTGTTTAATAAATTTGGATCTATCGGCGGTTCTTGGCCTTTATCATACACACCGCCATCTTCACAATAGCCAGACCACCCATATCCAACTTGTTTTGATGGCACTAGCGAGTAAGAATCCACTTCATCCCGATCTAAACCAAGATTCGTATTGGCTGCGTTTGGCGGACCGGGATAATGGAACCCGTAGAACGGGTTGTCGAACCACCAGCCGGGCGGAAACGCTGGATGGTTTGCATTAAACGATAATTCGCCGCCATGATCTTTCAGTTTGCCATCGACCAAATCAACTCCATTAAGTTTAACATTCCAATGAATGTTCTCCGTGTATGTGTCCGGGTCTAACGTTCCTAAACCAGAAAAACCAAGATCATAAACGTTCGGCAAATCGGCAGTTAGTTCAAACGCCCACGGTTGATATGGATCCTGATAGTGCCACTCTCCACCCGAAAAATGTCCGCCCAGTGGCCCCAAAACATGCGAATCGCCGCCAAAATGTTTGTGAAAAAAAATTTCCCACATACCATAAACGCCTTGCCCCGGCAGCAAAAGCCCGTCATCCCAAAACCAAACATTTATATCAACGCCGCCTAAATTCAATGTAGCCCACTGTTCCGCCCCGCCAGCCAACTCAGGATCCCAAATCGGCGGATCTGGTTCGAAAAATTCCAACGTAGCGGTTGAGGTCATCTTCCGTTTTTGCGCGCCGGGATGTGTTAACTCCGGCCATTTGTTTGGGTGCTTAATTGTTGCACGATCGCCAGCATAAAATTGGTTACGTTGATAAGGGTTGTATTCTACGTTATGTAACGGACGATTGAAATTTGCAGCGCTTTCTTGCGGCGGCAACCCGGTTTCCCACCATCGATCCTGAATCAAAAAATATCGTTGTGGTAACCCTCCCGACCAAGCTGAAAACGATGGATTGGGGTTTTTTATCCCGCGTGGACTTCTATTCAACCAGAACTCCATGCCAGCGTTTAATTCTATCCAATACACTTCCTGACCGGAAAATCTCCTCTCCGTTTCTGGCGAAAATTCAGAGTAAAGCACTGTTGTAATAGGCCAACCCGGACCTAACTTTTCATATTGATAAGGTCCAGCGGGCGGAAATACCCAATTAAGGTCGTACCGTTCAGGGCTGTTGATAATGTCGTCGTTGTATGCTTCTAAACCGTGCGCCTCGTGCGGTACGTTACCCGATCCGCACCAATACCACGGGCGGGTTGTTTTTGTTGCAGCTAGTTGCCAGTTGCTGACGCACTCGCCTATTTCCATTTGAACGTCGATCAATTCGTAGTTCGAACAAACCAAACAATTGCCATCGCTTTCATACGTTAGCGATGCAGAATCCGTTCCGTAACTTTTGTGAGACCGAATTTTATTAAACGTCGAATGAACACCTAGCCCCGGTGAATTGTTTTCGTGCGTAAGAAACCGCAAATGAAAAACCGTTGCGTGTCCTTGCAACGTACAAGTGAAAACCCCCGTTCCGCCATCTTCGGTATCCTCTAAAACAACTTCCTTATTCGATGTCGATTTTACTGAACCGCTGCCAGCATATGAAATGTCTGCCGTTGCCGTCACCCCAGCGGTCCAAAGTTGGAAAATTAATTCTTCTGTTCCTTTATCGCGCCGCCAGCCTACTGCAACAGATAGTTCGTTTGTTGCTTCGTTAAACGTCGGCGTCATTTTATAAATCGGCCACGCGCCCGCGTCGGTTTTGCGTTCCCATTCACGCCAACTAATCGGTAGCGGATCGTCGTTGTCGTAATAAATTATTTCGTTTGAAAACGTAGTTGTTCCGTCAGTTTCACATTCAATTTTTAACTCAGTGAACGATAAACTTACTTCCTCGGTATTCCACCGAATATCTAAAGGTTGCAACAAACGAAAATGTAAATCGCAATATTGCCCGTAGCCAAATGTGTGTCGTAAATATGGCAAATTGGGAATATCGATTGGCTGATTATCGTAACTAATGCCTGTGTACCATTGCGTTGGAGTTGATCCGCATACTGAAAGTTGACACGGATCGTTTTCGCGGCAACATTCTCCGCAATGCCCGTTGACATTTGTAAGTTTCATTTTTCCGTCCGCGTCTAATTGAAAGACGCCGACGGATGTTGCGGGAACTCGTTTGCCTTCCTTGTCAACCATCGCTATACCGATCCAGTTTGTTCGCCGCTGTAGCTAATCAAATCCCAATCCGCACTAACAGACATTTCTTGAAACTCAATGTCAACGCCATACGCGTTGTTGTCGGTTGCAACGTTTGAATATCCGGTTGTAGATAACAACCCTTGAACCTCGCTGTCGCCGGAGTAGTGGTTTGTGTAGTTTACATATTCCAGCGTTGCACTGTCGGTCGCTTTAAACACGAATGAACCAACGCCCTTGGTTGCGTGTTGCGCCCTGGGCAATACTTCAAACGTTTGTGCGCTGGCGCCGTCCGTTGTTTTGGCAATTTGCCAAACGGTCGTGCCGATTGTAATCGTGTCGCCTGGCCGCAATGCTTCCAACGCCGCCTCTCGATCTGTTGTTCCGTTGTCGTCGTGATTGAAAACCAACGTCTTGCCGTTAGGCGAATGATGCGCGTAACCCGCCGCCGGTGCTGCGGATGACGATTGATAATTCCACGATGCGGTTAAACTAGTGGTTGTTGCGTCGCCGGTTGTAATCAACAGGATGTCCCAAACCGTCGAACTCGTGAACAGTTCGGTCATCGGAAATTCCGTCCACGCGTCAGTTGCCGCTGGCGTGAATCGTGAAACTAGTTGGCGAATGATTGGCGTACCTGCCGGATCTTCAATCAACCAAACCTCGTATTGCAACGCCATGTTTTACCCTCCACCCGGACCACCGCCACCGCCACCGCTTGGCGCTGGAATATAAACGCGGATTTTTAATAACTGCCCGCCCTTGGCCCATGTATACCGCTGGCCCGTTATTGTTTCGTAACCAGCGCCCGAAACTTGCGCCCATGTCGGAACCGTTCCTATTTTCGTTTCTGGTTCGTCTAATGGTTGCGGTGCTGCTTTTGTATCTGTTTGTTTGTTGCTAACCATCATGTACGGCCCGTCCGATACAGCGTTGTTCGCCGGATAACTTTTCGAATCATCGTAAGGTCCGGCCCACATCATCTGGATGCTTTGCGATTCTTCACATTCAGCAACCTCCGGCACTTCGTTTAACCACGCAATGGCGTAGGTTGTCGGCGTCAAATTCCAAACAACGCCCCTGTCGGCTTCCACATACGCACCGATGGCAGTTCGCTTCCACAATCCATACGGCGGCGACGGTTCAACGTCCGATTCTAAAACATCCTCTGAATCCAATTCGAGAATGTCGTATTTAAACGAACACGGGTCATCCAACGATCCCGCTTCGCCGCTTGATTTTCTTAACTCAACAGGCTTAAACGTTTGTTCGCTATTGATCGCGAAGATCATTCCTTGGAATTGCGCGGCCTGAATTAACTGGCGTGAACGCGGAACGAAATTAAAGTAAACTGTTTCCGTTAAATCGGTTTCCTCGCCTGTAATTCCGCCGCCCGCACTTGTGTTGTCCGATACTTTGTACAACTTGCAATCAAGCGCAAAGAAATCTTCGTCACCGCTTGGCAGTTGTTCGGGTGCAACGTCCTGCGTTTTATAAAATCGGGGTGGCCGTGCGCCAACGACCGGTCCAGACGGTTCGCCGGTAATGGACGTTCTGTTGTTTTGAACCCATTTTACTGCGGACGCAATTTGCTTTTCTGAATCCTCGGAAAAATACCTTGTCACGCTATACCCCTAATCCCATTCCGTTTAGGTCGATAGTTCTAAACACTTCGAACTCAAGCCAGTGACCTATTGTTGGATCAGTTTCTTCCGTTCCGTCGTCTTTTAACATTGTTTTTCCGCCTTTGATCTCACCGTTGCCGTCGGTGATTCTTTGTGGAAGCAACTCGTCACCGGCCAACGCAAATGTTCCCTCGTGGCGAACCCGTTTCCACCACGCTTTATCTGCATCAACATGCACCGGATAACGAAAATGAAATTGTGCCGTGACAGTCCAGTAGGTTAAATCTTCCGTGTAAACAATCTTCGCCTGTAGGCTATGCATCCGAACAACACCGGCAGCGAATCCCATGAAAACGGCGCTGTTAACTGTGTTCGTGTAGGTGTAAATAGCAGACGGATCGAATGACGCTAAGTTTTTGGTAACGGTTGCTGACAAATCGCCGACAGGGATTTTGACGCCGGTAATCGGTTCGCCTGCTTTGGTGTTAATTGGGTTGCCGTCTATGTCCTCGTCAATTTCTTCGGTTGACGAAAGCGTGTTGTAACTGATTTCGGGCGGTTCCTCTAGCGGGTTTTCTTCCTTGTCTTTTGTTTTGCTTTTGTAGGTGCATGTCACCTCAAACATTATCGGGCTAACGCGCTTTGCCTTTGCTGAACGACAGCGAAACCAAGGCGATGCCGGATGGGAATGGCCGCTTTTGGGAATTCCTCGGTGGCTTAAAACGTCGGCGGCGTAACACATTGTTGGCGTGTTGGAAACTGTAACGGTAAACGTGCGAACCCATTGCGTGCTGCCTTTAATTCCGTCCTCGGATTGCCACCCGCCGCCTGCTTGCCAAGTTTCTTTGATGTCAAGTACTGAACCCATTTGCCTCGTTCCTAAATTGTTAACTCAACTGGAGGTTCTTCCTCTTTAGATTGTTCTGCCTCCCACAAATCCTCTAGATGTTTGTTAATTGTTTCCAACTTTTTGAATGAGTCTTTCATAACGCCTAAATTTTTGTCGCCTTGCGCAATTAACGTTTCTTGCGGGTTTGCGCGCGCTCGCGATAGGAACCGTCCTTCCGTTGCGGTTAACGTTTGAATTTTCGGGTCGTTCTTTTTGTCCTTGTCCTTGTCGTCACCCGGCAAGTTTCCTAAATCCAATCCCAACCAGTCGCCTGCATCGCCGCCTAGTTCCATTTTGAAAGTATCTTTAAACCCTTTGATTCGTTCCTCGTATTTCTTGTCTACCTTATCCATGAAGTTTGTTCCGATTGCTTTTTGCGCCGCCGCGATTGATTTTTCTTCAACTGTCATTTGTCGTTTTAATAAATCTGGCAACGGTTGCGTCGTCGCTTTAAACCCTTCCAATAAATTTCGCCCGGCAATCTCGCCAACTTTTAACATTGCCTCGCCCGCGCCTATTTTGCCCGTGATGGCGTCCCAAAACAACGTAACCAAATCCACGACCTGCTGAATTCTGTTTTTCCACATTGTAATGTAGGCGACAAACATATCGCGAAAAATATTCATCCAGTTGTCGGCAAACCATTTAATCAAACCCGGTATCACGCCTGTAAAGAAGTGCCGGACATCCTCAACAAACTTTAAAATTTTGCCGTAAACAAATAAACCTGCAACCGCCATTACTTGTCGCCAATTCAAAACGGCTTGTTCGATAAACGTAAACGCGTAAACCAACTTCTCACCGATCCATGCGGCTACCTCCTGCATTTTAGCGGCGAAATTTTGCATCATTGGTAACGCCTTAGCGATTACCTTTTGTATTATCGGCGAAATGCGATTAAACCAATCCGCAATTTTCTTAATGAATGGCGCAAGTAACTGACCAACCTTTTCCAGCATATCGCCCCAATTGTTTCCGAGCGATTTCAACGCGCCTTTCAAGGTGTCCGTTCCTTGCGTTGCGTTGGCATACCCTTCTTTTAATTTCTGTTGCACAAACGCCTGTTGTTCCGCTTTTGTTTCCATGTTTGCCATTGCTGGGAACGTCGATTTGAGTGCTTCTAAATATCCCTCCGTTCCATTGACTGCTGCTTTCATTGATGCTTTTAATGGTTTGCCGGTTACCTCGCTTAATGCAATTGCAGCTTGCGTTACTTGTTTCATTCGGTCGTCAGTAACACCCATACCGCGCGCAACTTGCATTTGATTCAGGATTTCTTCGTCGCCGATGTTGGTTAGCGCTTGCAGGTTGCTTGCGTATTCTTGCAACGCTGGCGAATTGCCGCGTATCGCTTCCTCTTGGACCGCCCACGATTCAACGCTTCCGCTAATCATGCCGGTAAACGCTTGAAACGCCATTTTTGCCGCCGCTGCCGCTGCTTTAGCTGCAAGAAAGCCGCCCGCCACCAACGCAAGCGGCCCGATCATTCCTTTCATGCCGCCGCCTAAACCTGCACCCGCTGACGATGTTCCTTGCATCGACTTGCTTAAATGGTTTGATGACGTCGCCGCTTTGTTAATTGCTGGCGATGCTTCGTCGCGTGCGCTTAATAGGATGTTAACTGAATTACTAGCCATTATTTTTTATCCCACTGTTGCGATTCAGCGTTTGCTTCTTCCGACCAAAAAAAACGACTAGCGGCGAGGAACGATTGCGATTGATCTAACGTTCCACCAACAATTGGGAACGATCCTTTTTTTGCAAAGTCTGCCAGTTCGATAAAACTCATTATGTCACGTCCTATTATTTGTTGTGGGCATTGCGTTATTCGAATCCATCCGTCGTTGTTACATTCATCGCAACCAGTTTCGTTACACGTTGGGCAAGCAATTTGAATCGGCGTAACGTCGCTTGGCACAAACCCGCATTTGGTTGGTGAACACCCTTTACAAATCAACCCGGTTCGGATGCAACTTGCAATTCGGATTTTTTTTTATCATCATGCGTTGGCGTTACTGCCCCCAAAATTTTCCCCATTAAATCGGTCGACGCTTCTATCGGATTCAGTAGTAAATCAACATCGTTTTTGTTGAACGGAATCGGTTCGCCTGTTTCCGGGTCAAACATATTGCGCCAATCCATCAACCCAATTGCAACCGTCGTGTAAATCGCATCAAGTTGTGCCGCCATGCCATCCACTTTGCCGCTTTGCAACGTGTCAAACGCCTCGGCAACCTTGCGCCATTCACGCCCGTTCAACGCCCTGTAAACAAACGTTGGCGGGTTTTCCTTGTCCTTGTCCGAATCTAAAACAATGTCAATTCGGGCGTTTGGATCCGTGTAAATGGGCATTTGTGGTTTTCCTTTAAATAGGTTTATGCAAATACAATTGTCGGCGGCGTGTTGTATCTAATTTCCATATCATCAACAACCAGTCCGTTCCTGTCCGATTGTGTTACGTTGGTTGTTTGGCATTTAGCCGATGCAATTGTTACGGTGTCGGTTCCATCTTCCAGGGTAATACTGCTAGCATATTCCGCCATCAACAACCAATCGCCGTACGTATCGTCTGCTGCAACTAACGCCGCTTCTGGATTAACATTTAACGTTGATGTTCGTCCGGTAATAATTGCGGCAATGTATCCGGCCCGTTCCAGGTTGCATTCTCGCAACACAACCTCATTTCCAGCCGCAAACGTCGCTGCCTGGATGTACGGATTGTAAGAACCGGCAAGCGTCATGGCGTTTGCGCTGCGAAACGGTTTGTTGGTCGGCAATGAACTTGGCGTTGGAACCGCAATATCTTCAACGATTGATAATTTAGATGCTTCTGTTCCTGCATCTAAAACGCCAGTGAACGACCATTCAAGTTGTACCGGTTTTCCAGTTTCCATAATGATTGAAAAATCGCCAACGCAACCAACTAACTTTACCGCCCTGCCGTTTTGATATAGTTCAAGCGTTACTGAACGCGGCGTTGCTGAACTTGTGCCGGTCGCTAACGATGAAGCGGTAAACGTTTCTGATGTTTGAACGAATCCACAAGCTGGCAATAATGCTTCCGCCCAGCCTGGTGCCGTTTGTGAACCGTTACCAATGAAATCCGTTTTAAATGTAGCCGTTCCGGACATTAACCCCGTTGATGCAACGTTGTGGTCAAACGTTCCAAGTTTCGGTCGATCAACCATTTCAATCGTAGGCGTCACGACTGGATCGTATGCAAGGAAATTGCAATCAGCAGCAGCGGTCCCGGCATCGGTTCCGATTGTTCCTTCTAATTTTGCGGCGATGACTTGAATTTTTGTGAGTAATGGCATTGTTTTTCTTCCTATGCTGGTGTCGTTTGGCTTGTTTCATCGACGCGATAGGTTACGCGGCATCCAAACGATATGGCCCGTGCTGTATCGTCGGTTTGTTCTACTGGTGTTGGCGGTGTTAACTCGGAATTGATCGCAAGATCGTCGAACGTATACCAATTGGCTGCCGGATCCGTCAACGCGTCCATTGCCTCCACTACAAAATCGTTCATCCGTTCGTCTAACGGCACTTCGTCATCTTTTGACGGTTGAACAATGCACGTAATTGTTAGCGGCAAAATCCAGGCTGTTTTTGGCGGATTGCCCATTGCAGATAATTCGGCATCTGATTCGATATCTTCGTGCGTTAAAAAAATAGCGCCGTCCTTTACCTGGAAATCAGATTTACGGTTTGGCCTGTAGAACGCACTGCAAGTATCCATCTGTCGCAACCGCGTTTCTGCAACGTCCATAATTTGAGTTACTAGCGATGGCATGTTATTTTCCTGCTGATTGGTTTTTAAAATTGTATTTTCGGATTTGGTCTTTAATAAATTTGTCGATTCGATACGTCAACCGTTCGCGGATTTGGTCTTTTGTTGGTTGTTCGATGTTCTGTTTTTTAAACACGCCCCATACTGACGGCCCGTGTAGTTTTACAGTTTTGCGCCCGCCGACATTCACAAACGCGTTGCCGTTAAATTTGTCTATCACGAATCCCTTGGCAAACGTTCGTTTGTTTCCTTTTTTGATTTCGTAACGAATCCCATTGCCCTTTTTTTTGTTTATTGCTTTCAGCTTGAAATCCTTCAACGGTGGACGCTTGTTTTTTTGTACTGTTACGATTGCGGATAAACTTCCACGCTTTGCTTTTTTGGTTACCCTGATTGGTTCCTTGGCTATTGCTTGTTTCACGTTTAAATATTTAACAACTTCCTTAGCCGCTGGTGAAATGCTATCCCTCGCAACCTGGTTAATAACCGTATAAACAGAACCTCGGATTTTCCCGGCGCTGAAACCGATTTTCGTTAGTTCCTGCAACCGGTCAAACGAATCGTTTTCGAATTCCATTTTCACCGCTGTCATCGTACCGCCACCTGTGTCGTTCCGCCGTCCGATTCAATCAATGTATAAACCGGACGCCATTCAGCTGTACCGTTTGTTTTTAATGCAACGAAAACCTCGTCGCCGCCGTTGTCAACCGCCTCGCTTTGAACGCCGTCGTCCTCGTTGTTATGAAAATAAACCATTAACGAAAACGAAACCGCGTTGCCAACCTGGTCGATTGCCTCCGGTGGATTTCTATCAACGATAGCCGTTCGCGAAACGGTCGTTCCCGAATCGCGGAATTTGTACGAAACAGTTTCGCCATGCTGTTCAAGCAGCGTGGCGAAACCGTGTTCCATGCTATCGGTAAAAACTGTCATTGCTTTATTACGTAGTTACGTTTTTCAACAATGCAGCGGCTTCGGTAACTAAAACTTTTTGATGTACGTCGTGACGAACACGAATAACATCTGAACGAACGTTTTCATCCCTGTAGGATTCAATCATTCCACCAGCGGTTGAACCGTCGGCGCTCCAATGGAACGTACGGCCTAAACACGGTTCGCGGACATCCGCGCCGGTTGCAACTTTGCAAACCATTGCGTATTCGCCGGACCAAATTTGCGCCGGTGTTGCCGTTTGTCCCTCGGTGGCGCTGTTTTTCGTTCCGCCGCCGACGAAAATATAATCCAAATCGAAAACCGCTTTCAACATGTTTACGGTAACGTCCTGGGCTTTCGTTGGATCGCCCGCACCGCTGGATGCAATGCGGTCGCGTACCTGGTCGCATTCGCGTAGGTTTCGAAACACTTTTTTGTTTATAATTAACGCATTCGACCATAGACCGGACGCGTCATAAATCGCTTGCACCCTTGCCTCAACGTCATCAACTGGCACGGCGTTTGTTGCGTCGTCCCATTCGTGGGTAATCGTCGTAGGGCTAAACGTAGTTTCGTTAAACAATGCAGCGGCCAATCGCTTTTCGTGATTAACCAAAATTGATGACATTGCACGTTGCGTCGCAATCAATTCCGCATCGAAAAAATCGGCGTACATTTCTGCCTCGGCATCGTCTACCGGTTCCTCGTGTCCGTGTTCTTCACACGAAAACGAATCAGTTGTAAACGTCCATCCACTGCGGCTATAACCGGATCCCGGCGCGCGTCGTGTTTCGGTGCTTTGCAATAACTGTTCTAGCGGAACCTTGCCAAAAATTCCCGCTTTGTTTTGAACTTCCAAAACCGGAAAAACATCGTTGGCAATGAACCCGCCGTAATTCGCTTGGAGGTCAAACTCCATTAGCGACGCTTCAAGGTCTGGCCGATGGGTGGCTAGACTAGTGCTTGGACTTGGCATATCTATTTCCTTTTAAATTTTGTTTGTTGTAATCCAATGACTAGCTAACTGCTGCGCCATCGCTAAGGTAAAGAACTTCGATGACATCGTTGTTTGCGCCAGCGGCCTCTAACACTTTGCCAACTCGGTACGCGGTCGATGCGGACGCACCAACTTTTCCGGACGCGGCTGTAAACGCATCTGCACCCGCTGCCAATGCTGCACTGGCAATCATTTTGTGCGTACCGGATGCAGTGATTAGTTTAACTGTGATTTCATCGTTAGCCGCTAACGCTGCCTGCGTCGCGGTTCCGATGGCGTGATGTGCAATTCCGCAAGTATCAACACCGGTAGCCGTTTGGCGTACCAATGCGTGAATAGCAATTGCACCATCTGCTGTAAAGGTTCTGAACCCTGAATCATTTTGTTGTGACATTTTTAAAACTCCCGTTATACCGCGACTTGGCGCTGTTGGTTAATTTCCGATTCGTTTACCACTTGTTCCCGCAATCCAGGATGGTTTCGATTAACCATTTTGATAGCGCGTTCTCGTGACAGACTTGCGTTTTTCATTGCGTCGTTAATTGCCTGGTTCCACTTCGCGCGATAGGTTGCGGCCCGTGTTCCTTTTCTAATTTTCGTTGCAATTGGTCGTATCGAACCTTTTGCCTTGGCGGTTGGTTCGTCGTCGTCGTCATCTTCCTCGGCTGTTTCTTCCTCGGTCGTTTCCTCGGTCATTTCTTCCTCGGTCGTTTCCTCGGTTGTTTCCTCGGTTGGTGCTTCCGTTTCGTCGTCATCTTCCTCTTGCGCCTTTTCTTCCTCATAGGCGGCAATGGTAGCCTCGGCAATTGCCAACGCTTGTTTCATTTCTTCCAGTTCCTTGGCTTGCGCGTCGTTGTGAACGGCTGTTATTTCGTCCAGCGATGTGCCAACTTCCAGTTGTCTTAAAATAAATTCGTCATTCGCACCACGGCACCGCACTCGGATTGCAGCGATGGTTTGTCCGACTGTTTTCAATTCAGACATTTTAAAACCCTCCATTCGGGATTCATCGCCGCGTGGCGCATCTGCTTTAGATGCTAACAACCTCGACGGCATGTTTTTGTATTTCGATTTGTTTTGCATAGCGACCGCTAACGCTTTGCCCGTTACGCCGGTTGCGAACCCGTACTTGATAGCGTCCGCTGAATCAAACCAGGTTTCTTCCCGCATCATTTGTTCCGCTTGCAACGGCAATATATTTGTTGCGTCCGCATAGTCGGTAACCATTTTTTCGCGGATCCCGTCTATCAATTCCGCCTGTTGCCGAATCTCGTTTGCCGTTCCCCAACTTTCCGCCATCGGTTCGTGAATCATCACCCAACCGTTTTCAGCAATCAAACGTTCGTCACCGGCAAGAAATACAACGGATGCAATCGACAATGCAGAACCTAAACAACGCGTCGTAATGTTTGCCGGATGTTGTTTCAGCGCTTCCGCAATTGCGTTACCTTCGAATACGCTGCCGCCCTCGCTGTTAATATCAACCGTAATTTGTTCAACGCTTGCCGGTACGCTTCGCAACTGTTCGATAAATTCTTTGCTAGACAACTCGCCTGGTTCGCGGCCAATCGTTTGCAAAATACTTAAAATTACTTTTTGCATTTGTTATTCCATTTGTTCGCTTGATTCATCTACGACGGCGGCAATTTCACTCGACAGTCCAACGGTTAAACCTGGCGGTAACGGTAGTGCAACCAGTTCGCGCCAATGCACCGGATTGTCCGGATATTTTTTGTTTAATTTCATGGCGCGTCGTTTTGCAACCTCGATGGCCAATGCGTTATCGTCCACCGTTTCCGATATGATTTCTTCCCAATCGTTCGACCGTTCGGAATGTAAACGTCGCGGTGATGTTAGGTTTCCTTGCAATCGTGTGAGGTCGCCTTGCGCGTCGCGTATCGGTTCGATGTACGGCCACTGTGGAGGGCTAAACTTGTGGCCCTTAATATTTACCTTTGATTTCTTGGCGGCGTTGCGAATAGCCGTATCGTTTTTCATCCATTGATAAATTTTCCAACAATGGAACGGATCGTGTAAACGTTTAACCAGGTTGCGTTGATGGTATCTAAACCCTTTACGCGCTTCGTCAACTGCACCGCGCCAACCGCTGAAATTCGTTTCGCTGCCGTCCATTAAAACCAGGACTAGCGGCAACCCTAAATTCGCACCGATCAACTGCATTAACAAGCGGACCTGTTCGAAGTATTCCGCGTTCGGTACGTTCGGTGAAAACCCTTCCAGCGTTTCGCCTGGCATTCCGGTAATTTCCATTCCCGGCGCTACGTTGTCTAATTGCCTGGACTGCCCGCTGCTGGTCGTCGCGGTTGATTCGCTTCCGTATCCCTCGCCGCCAAGCGATGGCGTAATTGATCCAATCTGCTGCGTTCGCAAGATCGCAAAACACGAAACGATTTGTTGTTGAACCAACTTGGCAAAATTGACATCCTCAAGCATACCGGCAAGGTTAAACACTGGTGCTAGTTTGGTAACGCCTCGAGTTAACGTTGCACGCTTTGGATCGTAGATGTGAAAAAACTGGCGCACGCCATCGGAATTTCGCGTTCGCATTTTAACCGGATCCGTTGGCGTTGTGTCCATTGGATCAATCGAATCCTCGGAAATGTAAAACGCCTCGCGTCGTCGGTGTTGGTTTAGTTTAACGCCTAACACTATGTTATCTTCGTCCGGCGAATCGTGGCGGATTTGGTGCGCTTCGATAAACTGTAGTTTGTTTTCCTTTTCAATCGCTGCCAATCCACAATCTCCGTCTAAAAACATCGACCGACAAGCCAACCATTCCATGTCGTGGAAATTCATTTCAGACGCAATATCTAACATATCCGGATTGGTTGTTTCCTCTAACCAACGCGCTTTCAAATCGGCGTCTAGTTTCCTGTCGCCTGTTTTAAAATCCAAACTAAAACCGTCCTGCACGATGTTGTTGCATGCGCGGTCCATTACCTGGCCTATCATCGCATCGTTGCGGTCCATGTCCCGCGCCTTTTCGATCGCGTCGTAATAATCGCGTTCGTTGCGAATGTGATAATCGCCGGATCCGCCTTGCGGTGCTAGTCCTTTGCGCTTGCGGTTGAAACGACTTTGTTTCGTCATTTCGTAATCGTTGCGCAGTTCGTCAAAAAACGTTGACAATTTGTTTTTTGGTTTGCCGTTTCGTGTGGTCATTTGTTATCGTCCGAAATCGTTTTGAACGCCAAGGAACCGCGATTGCGAACCGGCGGTGTTAGCCGATATATACGCCTGCGCTTCCTCTTTAAGCGTTTTGATTTGGTTGATGTCCCATCCAACGGACGAACCGCCCGCGCCGCTGCTGGTCGGTGTCACGACTAGCAATTTTCTACACAAACTAACCACCTGCTTAGCCTTAGTTAGCGAACCGGTTTCCTCGTAATCGAGTGCGTCTAGAATCGACGTGCGTAATGTTGTTAGCGTTGCCATCCCTCTAAAGGTAGCGTCAACGGGGAATCGTGCAACTATTTAATTTGGGACCGAATCGTTTATTTGTTCAAGCAACCACCGCACGGCGTCAACGGGGTGTTTAACTGGTCGCTTGTTCGCCAATGCTTTATCGCTATTGGTTACTCCGTGATACAATAAAGCCAAACCTCGCTTTTGATTTTCCGTCATTCGCCGCAAAAACACCGAATCCGTTTGGTATCCGTCCGTTTGTTTCGTCGGTATTTC
>Ga0233415_10000696_pt1 | contig 15434 bp, 1 predicted proteins | sample Na_anoxic_12_MG_FD_188631 | JGI IMG/M metagenome (GOLD analysis project Ga0233415, IMG submission 188631) | Seawater microbial communities from Saanich Inlet, British Columbia, Canada - Na_anoxic_12_MG | ecosystem: Environmental > Aquatic > Marine > Inlet | place: Canada: British Columbia... | reverse complement strand
ATGACTCTATTATACCTCGCCAGGATATAAGTTCATTATCCACCTTAGCAGACGACATCCCTTTATTGAATCATTTAGAAATATTCGACGATTTAGGTAATGCGCTAGATACTTTGGGTAAATTAAATTTATCTAAAAATACTTACAGCGGAACGAACGGTAGCGCATTAAATCCCGAACTTCAAAATTACGTTAATACTTTTAAACGTAAACTGCTGGAGTGGCACAGAGGGCATTCAACTCATGCCGATGGTGTCGAAGAACTGACAGTCGACAAACTTATTCAAATGTCTAAAGACAATGTTCAAAGAGCAGGAGTCATTGACCTATTCGGCGAAAAGCAGATAAAAGATCTTGAGAAAGCTCACGCTATCGGGCTCATAGATGCTAAACAAAGAATAGATAAAAGAATATTTTTAGACCGCGATAACGATAAAATATTGGACACTAGGATACTTAGCGGTAAATATCTGACACGCAATGTTGAGTCTGCTTTATCCAAATTTCAAATACCTTTCGCGAATATAACACTACAGGATATTTTCGGTGCTCCGATAAGACACCTTTATGGTAAGGGTGAATTTTCTGGAGTAATTAGAGATCCATTCTCTAAGGAGCCCACCAGAAGACGAGTTGTTATTGGTGGCGAGCTATACCGAGTAAATAAAAAAAGTAAACAATTTGAAAAGGTTGTTACGAAAGATGGCGACAAGGTACTACCTGTACAAATGAGAGTAGCTTCAAAGAGTAAGCTAGGTGAAGCCGTATTGGCGAAGAGAGGCCAGCTATCTTCCCAAAGAGTACGGAGCATAGAAGAAATTAGAAGGGAGGATGAAACAGGTCGGATAAAAAATCCCTATCTTAGAACATTTATGGAATTCATTTCTGCCGTATCAGAAGACACAGGAGTAGGTAGAAGATTCGCTACTCAAGAAGCAGTTGTAAAAAGAATTTCCTTAGATGCAGCCAAGAGAAGAATCGAAGGAACAAAAGTATATAGTAAAACTACCTTATATGACGACATAACAGAGGAGGTATCCAGAGAAGCAGGTGTTTCAAAAGAGACTGGGGAAAGCCTAGATATAGTACAGCGAGCTTTTCAAAGGCTTAAAAAAGTATCTAGGGAAGATGATAGAAACAGAACTCGTTCCGCAGATTATAAGAGAGAGATATTTGCCACGCTGGGTGACGAAAGCGAGATAAGATATTTAAAAGTAGACCCCGACTCCGGCGCCTCCTCTCCAGTAGTCAAGCAAGTACGGGGCGCATCGGAAAGTGATATCGGGCTCAGAAGAACAAGTGAATATGAGGAAATTGCCGGCGTAGGTACCTCCATTACCCCGCTGAGAAAAATGGTTCCTTTAGATAGTTACGGATATGAACCGGGGGCAGCCGGAAGAGTACTAGACGTTCTTAATTTTATGACAACTCGGCTCAACGACCTTATTGGTGCAACTGCAGGTATAGGATTCAAGCCCGGAGAAGGACCTCTCGGCTTTGTCAAAAATGCTGCTAGGATATATGGTATGGCGGCTGCGACAGCTGTCGGATATGAGGCCTTAAAGTATACTGATTATTTAACAGGTATACCTACGGGTGGGTATAAGGCATCCAGTCTACTTCTCGATCTATATGGCGCAGCCAGAATATCTGCTCAGTATCTAAGAGAATTTTCTATGTTATCTCCTGCAGCAAGATACATGGAAGACTTGATGCCAGGATCTATAGAGAGTAGCGCTTCGGATTTTGTTAGAACCATAGCTCCCTTTGCTATAGCATTAAAGATGGCACCGTCTAAAGGTGGCGTATTGGCAGGCGCTTTAGTGTCTTCCCTTATTGGGGAGCTACCTTTTCCCGGACTATCGGAGAAACCAAAAGAAACAATAGACAAACTAAGTGGTGAAGAACTTGTCCCCATGCGTTCTGGCAGATACTGGATGCTTGGGAAGCAGCCATTTAAGGGCGGGAGAGTTCAATATTTTGCTCCAAGTATGTTTGCCAGGATGCGATCTGAGTATAAATACACCGATACACTATATGGCTCACAAGCAGAGTATTTTAAAAACGTAAGTGCCCTGCCTACACCGAGCAATCTTTTTAAGATTCCTGATCTCCTCGGGAATATACTTGCTCCTATCAAAGAAATACCACTTTTAGGTTCTATGATGGAACATGCGCCTTTGATAGGGTCAATGTTCGAGCCTAGCGGATCAGAATATCTTGCTGAAAAACATCGACTTAATAGGCCGTATCCCACGGCTTTTGCCATAGAACAAGTTTCTAATCACTCTATCGGAAATCTTGCAAATCCAGGAGCCAGCACCTCTAGACTTAGGGCCTACCAAACACCTGGTGAAGTTTCTACAGAAATGGGGAAACAAGCCTATCCGGGTGTGGCTAGTAGCCAACCAGTAATGAAGCCAAATTCAGCGCACAGATCTATTCAGCAACTAACTGAATTGTCGGGCATATATAAATTTGGATTATGGGATGTTCCTTTCAAGTCAGGTTCTCCGCCCTCAACAGAAATGGCTGATCCCGGATATATGAGCTCCGTGACTAGGGCGTTTTATGATGAGAGTGTTGGCGGACTCATTGGGCATACAGAGCTTCTTAGAAGATTTGTATTATCCGATTATAATTCAGCTCAGAGGCAAGCAGTAAATACAGTATCAAACACTATGCCTGTTTGGCTACCCGGTTCACGATCTAGCTTTAAAGGCAATACTGGTGGTTCGACATATCCTGGAGATCGTAATTTTCATATAGATTTTTCCACTGGAGATCCCTATGCGAAAATACCTCACGGAGAATTTAGATTACCAGGTGCTGCTAGAGAACGTGCATTTAGGTTGCATAGCGGAAGTCCCGGAATATATGACTCCGTTGATAGATTTCTAGTCCTAGCGGATATCGCACCAAACTCCGAATCGTATCGACATTATAAAACTCTAGTTGAAGCGCAACTAGCTTCTGGAACTGTTGACAATTACTGGACCGGCAAAATAGTAAAAACGCAAGAACATGTAAAACAAAAGCTAGAACGTTATGAAACGATAACAAGGAAGTTTGATGGGGTTAAACCCCAGATTGGTAAGTTCCTTGATAGAACTGAAGCAGAAAAAAGTGAAGTAGGAATAAGAACTTATTATACTCTGCCTGAGCAAGCAGTTGGAAGTGCTTGGGAAGTATTTACACACGACATAGTAGCTAGGGCTGGAATTACAGTTCCAATACTTGGTCCAATGCTATCAAATAAACTGCTCCCAGCCAGAGATGAGCTTGAAGCTTATGTCAAAAGAGAAGTTTATGATACAGATGAGTATGATTGGACCCAGCCATATACTACGATGATTAGACCTATGCATGAACAGTTGAAAGCGACCGATCCCCTCACTGCTACGATTGGGGGATACGTCACAGGTCAACTTGTGGGTGCGAATCCTATCGCCAGGCTAGCATTCTCTGCTGCGGGAGCTATGTATTTCGGCGGAACATCTTCTATGCGAGCTATCCAAACAGGCAAAATAGAAGGCGGATATGTACCAAACTATGTAACCGATAGACGCAAGATAGAGGAATATTTTGATAATCTAGAGTATTTAAAATACAGACGATTAGAAAAAGAAGCTAGAGAAAAAGATCTTGGTCAAATATCTAGGCATTTTACTGATCTAAAGAGACGCACAATAGCATCACTTGACTACTCTTTGGGGGCTAAACAATTCGTAAGGGACGCCGTCATAGCCTTGCCGGGTAGAGAGAAGCAGTTATTTACTGAATCCCTAACTGCGTCAATAGATAAAAAAGAACAGATACTCAATTATATACCTGAGTATTTAAAACCAGTATATCAGGCGGCTTGGGCTAAGCAGGGAGATAATCAGTTCAATTATACGAATATGAGACAATCTCCGGATGCTAGGATGGCTGAGTACTTCTCCGCCCACTCCTTACCCGATAGAAACTGGGCTGGATTTAATCCCGACGTTCCCATGAATGCAGTCAAAGTCAAGACGATGGACTCTGTCTGGGGCTCTCCCAGTCAAGACTTACATCGGATGGGTATATTCGCATCAATTGGAGATCAGTATAGGGTTGAATTTCCTTCTCCCGATTTAAGCGTATATAATTTCTATAGTCCATCGGGCTATAGCGCTGCAGCCCAACAACAACTTGAAGCCGAGCTCTTTAACGCTGGGCTAACTGATTTTCAAATAGAAGAAGACCTTTCTTATGGACTAGAAAATATCATTAATTTTGATATGACAAAAGTTAATTCTTTGTCGAGTTTCTTTTCTGAATCAATTAATGTTTTAAGGAACTAAGATGCCACAGACCCCCCCGTACACAGGTGCTGACGATACAAAGAATCCAGCAACAAGAGCATATCAACTACTTATAAATGACTTAATTGAACAGGGTCGAATAACCAAGGAGGAATATGCCAGCTTAAGCGCAGATGACAAAGGATGGCTGAAGAAGAGAGTGACTATCGGCCCGGAAAGTGTCAAAAGCCAATTGAAGCAGGGTCAACTACAAGAAGTTTTGAACGAAAAACTTAACATCCATGCGGACCAAGACGTAGTAACTGCTTCACGGGGACCTGCTAACAAAGTTAACAATCTCAATCTACCAATATCTGGACCACATGAGTATATAAGCACAACGCTTAACACAAAAAGCACCCTCATAGGTGCTCCGGGTGAGCTTAAAAAGCTTGGATATGCAACAGAAGGACTAGAGAATCTATTCACTACGTTGCGACAAAAGGGCGCGACGATAAATCTGTCTGGTGGTGGACTAGAGATCTCCGGGATGGAGATGAGTCACCCCGTCCATATACCTCTATTTGGTAAAAGCTTAGACGCGGGCAGAGCGGGCGCTAAAACTGCTACTCAATTGGCCGAGGAAGGAGTTGGTGGCCTATTAATGTTCCGCCGCGGATCAGTATACACCCATGTCCCAACTATTGCTAAATATTTTGAGACAGGAGCAGCAGAGGAAACAGCAACAGGCTTTCACCTCAAAGATATAAAACAATTCAATGAATATTTTTATGATGAATTAAATAAGATAATGAAGAGCGAGAAGATTAAGAATCTCCCCGAGACAGAATTACGCGGGAGATTAGAGACGGAAGTGCGAACATTATTAAATCTACAAAAATCACGAATGCCTGGAGAAGATACTAAGGCTGTCAGGGTTACCGATTCCGTAGAGTTTAGTAATCCAATGCAATACTCTGGTAAAAATCCTTTGACTAGGCATCAATTAGGATTTGCTAATCAAGTCCTAGTGGACGTCCCTGAGGGGACCGAACTTTTCAATCTATTACACAATGAAGCCAGGGCAAGAAGAGCGAGTCAGACAAGAGCCTCAGTATCCGGAGGAGATCGTCAGTCGGTTGCAACTCTTATGAGTGCACACGATAGTGCGAAGAACGCTGTTCTAACCCACTTACAAACAGTTATGGCCGACCCGACAGCGCCGAAAAAAGAAAAAGATCTTATTAAAGAACTTAATCTTATGTTTGCTTCACAAAGCGCAGAATGGGTATTTAATAATGCCATAGTCACAGAGGATGCAAAAAGAACTTTTATAAAACTAACAAACGCAGATATAAAACAGCTTTCTATTCTACCGGCGCAAGTCAACTACGAAAAAGGAAGACAGTTCTATCTATCTGCTGCCCCGGTAAAAATAAATAATGTCTATGAATTACCGGGATCCGTAGCTGCCATTATGGGCCATGCCCCAGATCTGAGCGAAGGCGAGACAAGTATCATACCGGGCATTAAAGCAAATGTCGAAGCCCTAGGTGGTGAAGGTGAAGTTGGCCTAGGAACTAGATCTGTCGGCATACAGTTTCTCGATGATAGATTAAACAAATCTATTTTCGGGGACGCCAGCGCTATGATGTCTGGAGAACTTGCCAAAAGACTTGATATTGATCCCTCGACTGGAAAAGGTAGAACATCTGCAACAGTAAATATATCAATGGGTACGTATGGAGCAGACGGGAACATGCGAACTATCCTGTCTCAGGAATTATATGCCGCCATAAAAGAGGCAAGATCCACTGCAAGTGTTACCCAAACACTAAACTTTGATACTCCCTTTGCTTTATTCAAGCACATAGAGCTAACGGACAAGGATGGCGTAGTACATAAGATTATCACAGATGATGCTGCTGCACTTCCCGTGGACCAGGAACTCAAATTCCAGAGCGGGCAAAAATCAGTCTCCACGACTGCCGCAAAGCACCGAGATTTAACGCATGCGAATGATATATTGAGATCAGTTAAGCAGCGGGGTATGGATCCAAAGACTACCCAAATTCATGGAGTTAGAATCAACAGTTCGACAGGTGAACTTCAACTAATTGTCAATGATGGATCAAAAGTCAGAATGGATAGTGGATATATATTTGAGGGGCAACGATTTAGCGCGCAAAATATTATAACTAAAGATCAGACTAGAAGCATCTTGTCAAATCTCGGCTTCAGTGGAGAGGAGCTAGAGAAGTTAACTAAATTAGGTGTTGTCATGGGAGACATCGGTTTAAGCCCTGATCCCAAAAGACCTTCTCATGGACTTAACACTACTCTGTTAAATAATTTAGCTGAAGTGATTAGGGGGGGCACCTCAACTGCGCCCTATTCCCCGATTGATACATCAACTCAAGCCAGCAGATTTAATCGGGATGCTGCCGAGAAACTCATTAAGCACTTTGGTGGCCACTACAGAATGGTTACCCTAGAGGGCGGCGACAGTACTTATCAATTCACGGGCTTAGGTTCTAAATTTGACAATATGATAGACGACAAAGTATTCACGACAAACTTTCAGAACCTTCTAGCCGAGCTCGAGCAGAGTCATCAAGAGATAGTCTCTGACTTCAGAAAGCGAACTCTTGTCGAGTTACCTGATCCCAAAACACTGCTAAAGCACACAAAATCGTTCAATAAGGTAATAGAAGACGGTAGAAGTATCGAGCTAGATACACCCAACATTACAGGAGCCGAAAAGAAAAGCATAGACGCGTTAAAGAAACAAAAGCAACTCCTCAGGGCCCTAGGTTTTTCCAATGTAGCAATAGACCTAACAACTGCCGCCATTGTTTCTTTCGGTGGCCAAACAATGATAAGACAAGAAGAGCCTTTAGCAAAGTTAGGCACTTCTACCGCAAAAATAAGGGTAAGAGAGTTAATGCTCTTATCCGAATCCCTCGACATGTCGCACTTCGCAGATCCTGTCAGTGGAGAACCCCGGTCAGCTGAGGAGCGCGCGAAAAGGATCAGAAAGGCCAAAAAACGTGTGGTTCTAGATTATATGCGCAGCAATAAGGCCATGTTTATGCCAGGCAATGAACATAGTCTGATAAAACAAATGGCCACACAGCCACACGAGGAGGCAAGACCTATCTTGGCGAAAGGTAATGCATATAAAAAGATTATAGAGTCCTTTGAAGGAGAAGAAATAGGTACGGTAAAACGTATCTCCGGAAGATATTTAGGTAAAGATCCAAAGACCGATAAGATGGTTGGACTCTTTGATGAGCAAATAATAACTGTTAACGAAGATAATCTGACAAAATCAGAAAGAGCGCAAAAGAGGCGAGGCGTTAATGTTGATAAAACACTAACTAGCAAAGTCAACAAAGGTACACTTTCAGCACTGCTTTCTTCTCCGTCGAGCGGACAGAAGGTATCTATTGGTCAATTGTCGGAGACAATTCTAGGTCTTGTTAAAACAAATGCCGAAGGAAGCGTTGCTGTTCTATCTGATCAGGCAATGCTAATGATGGGGCCGGATGGACCCATGCTTGTTCCTTCGGCAAAGGGTATGGATCTTAAGTCTGAAAAGGGATTTTTAAGAATCAGCAAGTCGATGAAGGAAGACGTCAGTGTGCTGGAGAGGCAAATATCTGAATCTCTTGGGGAAGGCATAAGCACTACGGAGAAAACTAAAGCATATTACTTGAAGTTACTTGTTGAAATCGAAGAGATGGAAGCTAATCGAGCAGGGGGTATGGATGTTACAGAGGATGCAGATAGAATTAGCGGGAGACTAAATAAGCTCTATGGCTATATGGCGCAAAATACCCTGTCTAAGGCAGGAACTTATTATAACGCCGAGCTTAGCTCTAAATATGTAGATTTTGCAGGCAGGTTTAGACTTCAAACACTCCCCGGACTAGAAGTATTTGAAGTTGGTTTGACTGAAGCTGCCTTGAGGCGTATGGCCGATGGAGGTCGATTGGGCCAGCAGGAAGCCTTGCAAACCACCGGGTTTGGTATAGACGCCATTATTGAGAAGCTCAAAGCCGGGGATGATTATTATACGCATGTATACAGAGAGCCCATATCTAGTGGCCGCCAAATGATGGCCATGAAAATAAAGCTTGTAGATGACTATCTGGAGGAAGGCCTAGACGAATTTGATTTTGGATTTAGTGCATTCCTGCATAAGTCAATGACTAAACATGCCATGGATGGTGATTACGATAAAGATTCGGTTACTGTATTTAGATTAAACTCTCTGAGCCAAGAAAATATGAAAGGGATATATCGGGGACAAGAAAAACTGATGGAGGACATATTAACTGGCCTGGCGGGTGCAGATGAAACATTAATCAAAGAGGCCTTTGGTGTTGACCAAATAAATACCGGCAATGTGAATGAACTGCTGGACAGTATGGCGGCGGGAGGAGCCAGCAGAGATAGAATAAGAGTACATAGCTTCGACGCTATGATGAAGTTATCAGCACACGGTCATGGTACACCTATCATTGAATCTTATTTGGCGGGCAGATCATATGTAGATCATATGATCGGGATGACCATGGACATGTCTCAAGACAGCAAAGGAAGACAGGTACTGCAGAATAATATGGTAAGGGCTCTTGGGGTAGAGAAGGGGGAAAGACTTACAAAATTCATACACGAGGCTTCATCCTTATTCATTCGTCAAGAAGGTGATGAGATAACTCGATTGGCAACATATAACTATACAGATGCAAGAAACTTGATAAAGTACATGTTCTTGAAGAAAGCCGGACATGGGAGAGATTCAAGCGTAGGAATTGAGATCGCCGATCTATTAATAAAACATTCGGATGATTTTGGGGGAGCAAGCGCCGAGAGCCAATATGCGATGGTCAATTCGATTATCCATCACGGGGAAGGGTCGAGACAGGGTGGTACCGACCTGGTCAACGATCTAGCCGAGAAGCTTATAAAAGCCGCAGGTATGATTGGCACTGATGAACTCAGCGATATAGATCCGGTATCGCTAAGTCTTCTGCAAAGATACGCAGGGCAACAGGAGAATCTTACGGTAGCCTCACGAGAACTAGCCAGGCAGATGCTATTCAGTAATGCCGTCGGTAGCCTATATGTAAATGATCCCGGAGGAATGCCGGGAGAAAATATACTTAAAGATTTTGATACCATAATGAGGCGGACAGGTGGTAGCGCTGCTGGCGAACTTAGTGGACTCCAAAGTGCTACTGCCAGAGGATTTATTCAAGCATTAACCATGGATCCCACGCTGATCGAAGAAATTGACGATCAACCGAGAAGTGTAGGAGCAGCTAGGCAGAGCCAAGATGTAGCTAGACGAGCCATGGCGGCAGCGGTAGCTGAAGATGGTGCTGCAGACTCAATAGTCCATGGATCAAAAGGAATTGGTGGCGCTAGCACCTCAAAATCCGCTTATACAAATGCCCTTATAAGTGGAGAATTTTTCCGTAAATTTAGTCAGAGCAGATTTTTTAAGCCTGCGGCAGCTATAGCTGGCGGACTTGCAGCAGTAGAGACTATTCGGTCCAGTATTAGCTCTGTGTCACCCTACAGCGTACCTGCAATGGGTTACGCTAGTGCGAATACTATGCCTCCTCCGCCTATAATGTCTAGTCCTCAGGACCCCAGCTTTAACTCAGATGCAATACAAAATACGAATGTAATCAGATTATCAAGAAATTATGGTCAAAAAACTAGACTTAATGTATCGGGCAAAATGGATAATGCGATAGACTTCAGGGGAATAGCCAACGAGGTTGGCTTAAATAATGGGTATGTTTCCAATATTCAAGGTTCTTTCAATTATACGAATAATGATATAATGTCATCTAATAACTACGAACAATTCCTAGCCAATAAGATGGGATCCAGTTTTTAATGCCAAACACTGGGGATTCGCCAACTATAGATACGGTCATGAACTTTTTATCCGATACTGGGATAAATGGGACACCACGTACGTTCACTAGATCTGATATGACTCAGTATCTATTGGCCGGTGACATTAATTCTATCCTTTACGGCGTCGACATCATCCAGGACACCGGGAATACATTGACTGGTGATCAAGGCGAACAATACCAAAAGTCTTTTGTAGCCTACGCACTTAACTCAAATAGCAGGGCCCAAAGACGCGCTGATCCCTCCACTCAAGGTAGCTGGGGAGAACTAATCGATATGACCGGAGCAGACAATCAGGACTATAAGGCTCTAGCAGCAGATATCGGGAGAATCGGTAAAAAATATACAGAGCTAGCAGAATTGTCGAAAGGAACTAACGAGATTGAGGACTTAACAAAAATAGGATTTTATTCTATTAACGAAGAGGTAGAAATCAAGAATGGTGACCCAGCTACATATCCCAGGGTAATACCCTCTTCTATTAAAATTCAAGAACAATTGCTAAATAAATCAATACCGACCATACGATCAAAATCCGTAGGGCTTTCTCCTGACCACAGATCTAAACATATCGTTCATTTAGACATTCTATACCCCACATATGAGGCTTTCGCTTCAGATGCAGCTGGATACCCCAGTTTTATCAACTTGCTTAATATGTTTAAATATCTGCCTATAAATACAATACTCTCCCCCATGCTCTCTAGTTATTTTTTATCAGAGTATACTTTTCCCGGACTGTACTCCCTGCTTAGAACAGCCAGTGTCAATCAGGAAATTGAGCAGCCCTCATTAGATGCGAAGCAATCCAAAAGAGAGTACGTGGAAAATCGACTCAATGCACTTAGCTATGAAGAGATTCAGCAGTTGGTGATAAACAGTGATCCAGATATAGACATTGGACTTAGCGCCATTGTCGAAAGCTTATCTGTAAAAGCTTTCAGCAATGTACCAGGGGTGGACCTAGTCGATAAAATAGCTAAGCAATTGCCGATATTTCCTATCCCTGTATCTTTTAAAAGCGCAAGTGTTCAAACACTTCAAGATATGCCAGGTGCTATTTTAGCCCGGTTTGCCTTCTCGATAGTGAACTCGCCGGCTTTCCCTTACGGCAATGTAATGTATAGAGACGATGATGCCGAGCCTTCCTTCGACGCATCTGATTGCAATTGGGGCAAATACTATGTCTCATTAGCTAGTAAAAAGCAAAAGGAGCAAAGTGAAAAGCAGCTGGCTGGTGTAGACGAGCGGGCCCAGTATTTGACTAATCCAAACTACTTCAGCCTATATTATAGCGATTTTATAGAAGGATTACTCAAATACGATAGCTCAGAATACGACCTTTTAGAAGACTGGGGTGCTAGGAAAGAAATTGGAGTTATCTTAGAAAAGATTTCAGGCACATTTAATTCGAAATCTATTGAAATACCAATAATGAATTCTAAGTTCCCCAATGTACAGTATATGGGAATGCACAATAACGGTTTTCAATTAATGTTTATAACTAAAAGTAAAAAAGCGATATCTGATTTAATGGCATTAAAAGCAAGAATGCTAGACTATGAAAGAAAAGGAACCATTCAGAATTCTTCTGCAATTATAAAGAACAAATTTTTAAACGACCTAGGTGTTTATCAAGTTAGTCCACAATCTATCTCGGTAGAATCTAATCCCGATAATCCTGAACTATACCACCTTACTATCTCATTCGTTGAGAATAGCCAGCAACATGGTGTTCACGAAAGACTAGAGCTCGAAAGCGGAATAATTGCGTTCGACAGAATCAGTAAGCTCAAAACTTATTTTTATGATTTATATAAAATTTGGTATGAAATAAATTTCGGTAGTACAAAAAAAGACCGCCTCCGCTATACGTTCGCCGCCAAAGATCCAGATAAGCAGAGGAAGTTCCTAGGCAGATTGAACACACTGATGGAAGGTCTTGGTATAAAAAAAGAATACACCGAAAAAGATTCGGGTGCTACGGTCTTTAATCCCGGCCAAGGCATGTACGACGTAGAGTATGGCCCAATATTCTACGCAATAATGGAGGCATATAGCCAGGCAACAAAAGACACTTCATTCAATGGATATACGTTAAACTTAATGCCCGAACTAGAGAACCACCGGTTCTCACTAACACGCAAAGCGACAAAATTACAAGGCGGAAATTCTACCGACTTTAAAGCTAATATAGAAAAGGTATTATACTATCTTGCCCAAGGATATATATATAGCGGCTCTATCTCTGGCGGCTTTGGCAGCGGGGGATCCAAAATAGATGATGTTGAGCCGAATAGACCCTTAGCTAGAGTCTTAGGCATTACCATTCCAAAACGATTCTCAGAGAGTAACCCTGATACCACCGGATGGAGAGCAAACCTAGGGCTTGACGTATATGGTATGCATAGGGCCAGGGAAGAAAAAAATCTTATAGAATTATTCCATAATAATGGCGCCCCTATGCCTAAAGAAATATGGGATGGTGCCTTCGATGCAATTGTAAATAGGAAACATACACGGGGCCGAGGCAGTGACTCTTTTGTATCAAGGGGGCAAATGGACGCTGCATTCGTATTACTGTCATCTGTTATTCTAGAATACCCTAGTTATTATACATTTGATATAATTGAGACCACCCCACCGGTGACCCCAGTATCTCCTCCGGGATCTAAGCCTTCAGTGACAAAGCATAGTAGGCTAATCCTTACCACTTGGCTAGGGTCGAATAACTCCGTCGCTCCGGGCAGCAAAGTTGAGCACACGGCGGAGCTTAACTTGACAGAGTTAAATCAAAAAGACGAAGCAGTGAATAAGTTTAATGACAAAAAAATTAACTTATATGAAGATATGTATTGCCCAACCTATAGGGAACTTTATAACTATCGCTATAATTATCAATTAGGCTTAGGTAAATGGATGAAGGCATTTGGACCAAAGCATGGTGATTTCGGAACCATACCTGCATTCAAAACTGCCCGGGAGGCAGTAGAGGCCGAGCTAAACCCACATACATACATAACAAATCAGTTAAGCGTCACGCCCGACCATTATATTGACCCCGACATATTCTATGTACGTAGGCGCGATAAAAACCTCCTGCATCGAGTGCTGGAAGCCTCAAGGGAAAAAGGTAAGTACAATAAAGAAAACCTACAATTTACTATTCCGATAAATGTGAATGAAAAACTATATGACCTGGTCATGATTGAGAGAGCGCAGCAAAGTGAGGAGATTGGTCAATCTGTACCAGTCACACTGGCAGAGATGTCTGCCGCGAGGGTGAAATTTTCTCAAATTCTTGATACAGCTCTCGGCTCAATTGACACATCCCAGTCGAGTCGTACCGACGAGGCGACAGAGGTAATTCATGCGACCGAAGCATGGACAGAGTTAGGGATGAATGAAGAAGAGTTCAATAGTATCGTAGGTGAACTTTGGGAAACTCTAAAACAAATAAATCCCGAAAACTTCCAAGATCCGAATGAGTATTCTACGATACCTGGACATGTAAATAAAACCGGCGTAATCTTTCTAGGCAATGCAAGCCAATTTATGGGCAGAGTGATATGGAATCCAGAAAGCGGTGCGTATTCCATGCAAGCAGACCTCGATGGCTTAATCGGCGGAAATCAGAACTATTATGGCACAGGAGCGGACTCAGTTTTAGAGCTGGATGTTTTCGACATAGGGTTAGCGGAGGAGAACGAAGAAACAACTATGCTTCATACTCCGGACCTCACTAACTCCATGTTGAAATCTTTTCCTGCTATTAGACTATATTTTATTGAAGAAGATAATAAGAGTACATATTTCGTAGATGACCTATACGGTTTTGGGGATATTATGGAATGTAGCATTTCAACACACACACTAGATAACGATATATGCAGGATGAAACTAGCAAATTTTGGTGGAGTGCTTAGTGAAATGAAGTTCACAGATTATAGCCATTTCGTGAATTACTCCGAATGGAGTGAAAGACGGGAGAAATATACTAAAAAACAAGTTAAGGTAGTCGACGACGAAAATGAAAGATTTCTTAGAAAAATTCTGCTTCGTCCAGGAATAACCATAATGCTCAAGATGGGTTATGGAAATAACTTAGACACCTTAAAAACCGTTTTTACTGGCGAAATATCTGAGGTTAAACCCGGGGAAATAACTGAAATAATTGCACAAGGTTACCAATCAGAACTTCAGCACGATTACGGTGGATTTTATGAAGAAGGTTGGTTTGATGATTTCGCAACGTACGGTGAGAAAATTGATAAAAAGTTTGGGTTTCTTCAGATTATAAATTTCATGCTTATCGGAGACAGTAAACAGGGGAGTAAGCCAAGAAATGGCATGAGACATTTAGGAGAACCACTTGATCTTTATGCAGAGAACGTAGGAATCTTTGGTAGAAGAGACTCCAGATATAGTTACGATGACAGTTCTCCGAATTCGGCGCGTAATCAACTCAGAGAGATGTTCGGAAGCAACTCTGACTATTCAAGTATGCAGGATATTCTTGGAGATTCCCAAGGAGATTGGGTCACTTGGGGTGATCGATGGGTTGAACAATGGTGGACAGGCTTTTCTGGTAGAAACCTAAATAAAAACATTTATGTCGCAACCAACAATAATACTATGATAAATATGACTAGCGAATGGCTAGTTGTTAATCAGCCCGTGATAAGTGCGTTGCGGGAAGTTGTTCGCTATATGCCAAACTTTATTTGTAAGGTAGTACCATACCAAAATAAAGGAACATTATTCATCGGTAATCCAGACGGGCCATTCCAGTACAGGCCACCCACAGAGATAGAAACTAAACTCAGGAATAGAATAGATAGATATGATTTTGCATCTAGAAACCAAGAGGACATAGGCGACTTCGCCCCGGCGCTCACTAATTTTATCGATAAGGTAAATAAAAAATTTATAAAACTGAGGAGTCGACTGCAGGGTAATTCTAGCGAGATCAGAGAGAGCTCGGTTTATAAGGAGCTTAGTCCATATTTTGCTGTGTATGCTACCGCCCCACATAATCCTCCCACCTTCGATCTTGACAAAATCAAAAATGCCGAGAATAAGTTCCTTAAACTTATCGAGTCTGCAACGAGGATACTTGGCTCAGACGTACTTGACAGATTAATTCTCAATTACTTTAGGCTAAGTAGCCAGGACAATTTGACCAAGGCTCCCCGAGTAGTTAACTCAGCAGGGCTTCTAACCCTT
>Ga0233415_10000695_pt1 | contig 15440 bp, 16 predicted proteins | sample Na_anoxic_12_MG_FD_188631 | JGI IMG/M metagenome (GOLD analysis project Ga0233415, IMG submission 188631) | Seawater microbial communities from Saanich Inlet, British Columbia, Canada - Na_anoxic_12_MG | ecosystem: Environmental > Aquatic > Marine > Inlet | place: Canada: British Columbia... | reverse complement strand
ACCTTGAGGCGAAGTTTTACACTCCATTCGATCCGAGAACTTGGGTTCGGAAATCAGACTTCTTTGATTTCAAGTTGTCTGTGGAGCGTGTGATAGAAGAGAATGGAGACGCAGAAAGGTTCATCCGAGAGAACCAAGGTGAATACAGCGTTCCTCGTGTTGATGACCACAACATCGAATTCATCTCAGAACATTTTTGTGAACTGTGTAGAATCCACCGTTCAGCAGTTTATGTTTTGGACAACATTGTTCGCAATGTAAGAGACGACATAGAAAAAATTGCAAAGAGTTTCGCAAAAGAACGTGGAGACGAAGAGGCCACCGCTGACGATATCACAGATGCCGCAACAGTTATGTTTGAATCAGACTTCAAACACCTTATGGGGAAGAAGCCATGAATGATGGAAAGTTTGTGTATTACACAATGCAACATCGTCGCACGCATGAGAGTCCTTGGTTAAAGCCCAAAGGAAAACTCATGCCTGTCACAGACGACAAAGAGTGGTCATTCAGTAGTTGGGATGTCTTCGGCGGCACCGCAGAGCCGTGGCATGGCAAAGGGAATGACTTCCGACCCAAATACAAAGACGCTCATGATGAGACTCATGAGGTGTGGGCCAACACAAGTCATCATGGCTGGTGGTCTCTTGCTTATGCTGTCAAAGGTTTAAGGCGTCTTCAAAAGGCACAAGCCAAGGGTAAGTTTGATTCCAGAGATGGATACGGTCATCACAACCAAGCTCTTCGATATGAGTTCCGCTTGGTCAAGATGACGAAGAGTCAAACAACAGAGGAAGTTTCTACAGAAGATTTAATGGAAGCATTGGAAGCAGCATGAGCCTTCTTACGATTGATGAGTTCCTTGCAGCGTCAGATCATCCTTCGAACATATATGTGGATCATCCGGGATTCAATGATGAAAATCACCTTCTGGGTATCGGGATGTAATTTCTTGGGTAATCTCCTTGTTGCCCATTCCTGTCCCTGATCGGTATTTGATTAGCCAGTCCGTTGTATCCAAAAATTGGTTCATCGGGACTTTTGGCAAATACCAGTTCTCCCCGCTCCTGACCAAAGCCTTTGATGAGGAATTTGCTTAACTCATCAGCCGTTATCATTTCATCTCCATTTGGATCGATGGAAGAACTCTTTGCGGCCATGGCATTAAAGATGGCGGCGAATTGTTTGCCTTGAGTATTAAAGTATGACAACTTGTTTGCTGGAGAGCTTGCGGTCATAGAAAACAATTCTTGTTGTCTTTCGTTCAAAATTGATATGGGAGGCAATTTTGCCGCCGCATGACAACTTAACTGCCACCAGAGAGTTTCTTGACCATTCTCTTCTGCGGCCTTGGCAATTGCCTTCATTACGCCTTCTCGTTGTCCGAGTCTCATAATGCTGCCGCTGCCTCCTCCGTGGCCAATTGTGTAGACAATGATGGTGTCTCCAGCCACAGCGTCCACTTTCATCTGGGCACTGATAAATCGTTGCAGACCATCTAAATCATCAAGACTGACCTTTTTGCCCCATGCGATGCTGTCGGTCTGGCCTTGCTTGTCAACGTGGTAGTTTCCAATGGTTTCGATTGTCAATCCTTTGGATTTTGCCACATTAGCGGCCTGAACTGCCTGATTTGCGTCGATATCAGCAATATTGTCAGGGCAATGTTTTAGTACCAAAAGTCTGATTGGCATGGTTTCGAATCGCACTTTTCCAACAAATGGCGATTCTTGAGATGGTTCTACTTTAGACGTGTAGTGAAAAGCAGGTTGGTAATAAGACACGGTTTCTGTGTCGTTACCGTTGCAGCCAGCGAATACAAGGGCCAAAGCTGCGAGTAGGGTTAGTCGCATAAATTTCCTCCATGTGGGTTTGAAGTTATTTATGGTTTCTCTCAAAAAACCCCGAACCCTGTCAGGGAAGTGGTGTCATTATTTTGATCCCAAAGTTTTTGCCGATTCCACTTTACAAGTTGTGTACTTTCAACGTATAATCTGGCATAAGAAAAAAACTTTGATTTTGGGTGAACCTTTTTGATGTCAACTTGGTCTTATATCACAGAAAGCCGAAAAATTCATGTTGCAATTATTTCGACCTTCTGCTATATAATAACCCAATGAAACCGATCACAGAAATGTGATCCACAATTTTTGCGAAAAGCGATACAAGGAAGACGAGATGACAAACGGAACGATTAAGAAGCTGACTGACAAAGGATTTGGATTTATTGCCACGGATACAGGCGATGATGTGTTTTTTCACATGTCTGCCCTGAACGGAACTCAATTTGATGAGCTTCGTGAAGGACAAAATGTGACATTTGAGATTGGCAACGGACCAAAGGGTCCACGTGCTGAAAACGTCCAAGCTGGTTAACGGCACGGCGGGTTCAACTCCCGTATCTCAAACTTGTTGACCGTCCCCCACAAAGGGATCATACAAACATAGTGCAATGGTAGCACGCAAGCCTTCTAAGCTTGAATTCTGAGTTCAATTCTCAGTGTTTAACCGTAACGGTCTTTTGACTTGGACGGGCAACAATTTTTACAACAAACGAAACGACAAGACTTTTTGGAGGAAATGACAATGGCAGATGAACTACACATTCGGTACGACGGACGAAGCTACGATCTCAAGCTTGATGCTCTTGATCTTGGCGACTTGTCTTCGGACGCAGAAGTTCGTCAAGCGGTTGCAACTCATCTTGAGGTGCCTCCAACAAAGCTTGCAAATTTTGCAGTAGACAAGGCTGATGGCAACATCACCTTACGTCCGCAGGCTGTCTTCGGGCAGTAGGCGGTTACGCCGGGGAACTGAAAAGTTCTTTAGTTTTGGTAACTTGGACGGGTTTCGGTTCGTCCCCTATTTCGGAAACTTACAAACAAATGGATTTGGCGATCCTCATAAGAAAGCCATGTAGGTTCGATTCCTACCCCCGGCACTTTCGTTTCATCCCCCACAAAGGGATCATACAAACATTTAGCTCAATTGCAGAGCGTCAGTCTTAGGAACTGAAGGTTGCGGTGTCAGAACCGCAATGTTTACCAAGTAACGGTCTTTTGACTTGGATGAAACGAAGCTTACAGCGCAAGCCGGGTATGACCATGTGGTAATACCCGGCTTTTTTAATTGAGTAGAAACTGAAAAAAGGATTGAGGTGAAACATGGCAAATCAAGTAGAACAAACACCAGAGCAGGACAGTCGGCTTCGTATTTTGAATACGTTGTTGAAAACTCCTCACCGTGAATTGTCAAATGTTTTCCCCGTCCACCAACCCATGGTTAATGACGATCCATTGTTCTACGGGCATTTGGCGGCGTGGTATAACAAGACAGGAGAGGTGCGTGACCACAAAGAAATCTTTGTGATCAATCTGTGTCTCTCGAATTTTGAAGGCCACCGTGATGCTGGGCTTGCGCTATTGCGTGAAATGCCTCCATATCAGGTTTGTCGTGTCTTGGATTTTGTTCACGGAAAAGTGAAGAAGATCAAGGCAACAGCGGCACGTCCTGCCACTGGGCAAGGTCGCCAGCGTCGTCCAGCACAACCAGCACGGGCTGCTCGTACAGATCGTTCGGGATTGTTCCGTAACGTGCCAAACAGCATGAAGACGGAATTGACTCGTTACATCCGTGAGCGAGAAGCTGACAATGCGTGGTTTGACAGTTCTGTCTTGACGGCTCGGAAGTACATCAAGCGAATTTACAGCTTGCTTCACATCGAGCCTTCGGAGAGAGCACAGGCAATTATCTTCGAGGGAAATCCTCCAGAAGATAGTAGCTTGGCTGCTGTCAAGGAATTGTGCAGAGCGGATACTGCGGCTGCACAAGCCAAGGTGATCATTGATCAGAAAATTCCTTATCGTGTCGCAAGTACGGTGATCAAGGCTATGACGCCAACGGTGTTGCTGGCTTTGATTGAAGTCATGTCTCCACAGGAACTCATCAACAACATGGGTTCTTTGAAGCGACGTGGTGCTATGGACAACAAGGACTTGAATGATCTCATTAAGGAGAAGTTGAAGAAGGCCAAGAAGTCCAAGAAGGTTTCAGGTCTGAAGGCGATGGAAGCGATCAAGGCTTCTGGTGTTGGAGAAGACATCAAAGAAGTTTTGGAAGATGTGGCTGACACTCAAATGAAGGCCAAGGGTCGCATCAGTCGTTCGACGGCTCTGTTGGTTGACAAGTCATTGTCGATGTCGGAAGCAATTGAAGTCGGAAAGCAGATGGCAGCGATGATTTCTGCCATCATGGATGCTCCGTTCTATTGCTACTCGTTTGACACGATGCCTTACGAATTGACAGCAAAGGATTCAACTTTGGCATCTTGGGAGAAGGCATTCTCTGGCATCAAGGCCAGCAACGCTACTCACAACGCTGCACCATTGATTATGATGCAGAAGCAGAAGCGAGCAGTGGAGCAAATCTTGATGATTACGGATGAAGGTGAAAACCGTTCGCCAACATTCAACAAGGCTCTGCACCAGTATGCAGAGGCTCTGGAGATTCCAGTTCCTTCTGTGATTGTTCTGCGAGCAGGAAATCGAAACTCGTGGGGTCACATCACAAAGGTTCTTGAGAACCAAGATGATGTCGATCTGCAAGTTTACGAGTTCGATGGAGACTATTACAGTCTTCCTAACTTGATTCCATTCTTGACTCAAGGTTCAAAGTTGGACCTCTTGATGGACATCATGGCAGTTCCGTTGCCAGAACGGAAGACGGCGTAACACGTTCCCCCACCTCTTTTTGAGGTGGGGGAATTTACAATACAAAATTTGCAACGTATAATTGAGGTGAAGCATGTCGCCTATGACTGGCGAAGACCTGTTGGAAAAACTTCAGGCCATGACACCGGAAGAACGTGCTCTTTATGTTGTGAATGAAAGTCGTAGTTCCAATGGGGATATTGTGCTCAACTCTAACAATGTCGAACGCAATGCCAATTGGATTTGGAAACAGATCGTTGGTACAGGCGTTTCAAAATCAACCAAAACAAGGTGACGGAAAGAGGTTCACAGCTTTTGTCATACCAGAAGAGTGTGACACGATGAAGAAGGTCTAGCATAAAGGATTATGTCTTGCTTGCAGCAATAAGCACCATGGGAGAAATGTCATTCTCTCAGGTGAAAAAGGAATGCGGCGGTGAAGGCTGGGTGCCACTGCTGATTTACCGATTAGAACATGAAGGAGAGACATTCACTGTTCTTCCCATATTCTCTACTGAGGATGTGTGTCGAAAATGGTGTAAGAGAAATCTTCCTAAAGAGTGGGGGCTTTCTGGCGGTGTCTTTCTAACAGACGAAGATATTCCGACTATCGAAGAGAAAGGCTGGAGAGTCCAGATGTTTGAGTGGCCCAACAAAGTCAAAGACTTTGTGACATTTGATGTTGATCCAATTGAACTTAGCGACAAACCAGAAGTGTGTGGAAAAAGAAAATGAGTGATCTGTTTGACAAACTTGCCGCTGAAGAAGAACAATTCTTCAACTCTGAGTTCCTTTGCCCGGTGCAAAAGGGAAGCAAAGTGCGAGTGCGCATTTCAGGCATAACAGTTGAACTCACAGTGAGACCAAAGAAGTATGAAGGCTGGGGAGTCTTCATCTCTGCCAATGACCAAAATTCAGCAAAGCTTGTCAGAGATGCGACGTTGGCTGAAAAGCAAGGGTACTTGAAGTTGTATCCAAAATTTTCTTTGGTGATTTGTCGCCAAGGAGATGCCATCGGCGGAATTCCAGCCAACACTTCTGATTCACGATTTTCTCTTCAAGGTCAAGTTTCCATTGCCTTGCCAGAGGAAACTCGTTTGTTTGATACGGTTGATGTAAGGTTCGATGGCCAGACTTTCTGGTACGATCAACATAGCCGGTTCAGAACTGCAAGAATTGCAACTCATTTGCGAGACTTGCTGACAGAAGAAGTGAAGCCAGAGGATGTAACAATTTCTGGCATGACACAGGAAGAGAAGTACGCTTACGCTCTGGCTTTCGATATCGAGATCGAATCAAAGAAAGACCGTAAGGAAGAGAGGCTCAAGAGAGCTTTGGAGCGTGGTGGTGCCAAACTAAGAAGTTACATGGAGCGTGGCAACACTTACACTGTGGAGTTTACTGTGGACGGAGAACGTCACCGTAGCACGGTAGACACAGAAACATTACAAATCGCTAGTGCTGGAATTTGTTTGACAGATCACAGAACTGGAAAAGCACATGACAGCGATTTTGACCTTCAAAGTTTGGTTGGAGTAATCAGAGAAGGTCATTTGAAAAGGGCGATTCACCGATGGTAATTACAAACGACAATGAGGTCTACGAAGGTCTGACTGGAGGAATTATTTCTGGTCGGTACTGGTGGGGAAGGAGCTTAGGCGACAACTCAGAAGGCTCTCCCGGTCAAGTCGGGTTTGATTTCAAGGTTGTGTTTGACAGAGAAGACTCTCACGGAGACATTGTGGGATTCTATCACACACATCCTCATTGTCCCGGTCAACCAAGTTCCACAGACTATGCTACAATGGGAGCTTGGACGGTTTCCTTTGGGCGACCACTTGTATGTCTCATTGAAGGCACAGATGGGTTAAATGCCCATTGGTTTATTGATGATGAGACAGAACACGTTTCATCATGGATCAGAAAAGTCGGCGATTTGTATGTCGGCAAAATTCCAAAAGTTGTAAGAGAAAGGATGAGTCGATGAAGGTGATTGAATTCAGGAATGGGTCTTTAGCATCCTTTTAGAAAGGAAACGTCATGTCATCTAACATGTTTCATCATGAAGAAATTCTTCGAGGTGATGGTCTGAGAAAAAGACTGTCAAAGCACATCACAATTTGTGGTGCTGGTGCTCTCGGTAGCAACTTGGTAGATGGTATGATCCGCCAAGGGTTTTCTAACATTCGTGTCATTGACATGGATCGGGTGGAAACTCACAACATTGGGACACAAACATTTGAAACGGCTGACATCGGCCAACTCAAAGCAACTTCTGTTCAAAACAAAGCGTTCCGCACGACTGGCATCGAAATCGAAGCTGAGTCAAAGGAATTAAAGAAGGGCAACATCAAGAAGCTCTTCCGTGGAACAGATTTGGTTGTGGATTGTTTTGACAACTCAGCTTCACGTCAACTGATCCAAGATTACTGTCGTAAAGAGGGCATCAAGTGTCTTCACGCCGGTATGGAAGGTGAATATGGCGAAGTGGCATGGGATGAAACATATAAGGTGCCGGATGATGGTGGAGAGGATAACTGTGATTATCCTCTGGCCCGGAATCTTGTCATGTTTATTGTTGCCATGACATGTGAAGAGATTGTGGACTTTTGCCTCGAAAGTTCGCCACGACTGGAGAGTCACTCTTTCACTCTCAAAGATATGGCAGTGCGAGCATACAGATAATTTTGGAATATCTGGGAAATTTTCTCCAGATCGTCCAAAATTGGTTTGACAGCACTATTATATGTTGCTATTATGATCTCTCACTTGACGCAAAGGGCGTTTGAGAGAAAATGATCTTTGACAATTTATGCGGGAATAGCTCAGTTTGGCCCTTCGGGGGTAGTAACCGTTCTTCGGGATTGTTATTATAGAGCACTGCTCAGAAGCCTTCGGGCTGAAAAGCAGAGGTCGTTGGTTCAAATCCAACTTCCCGCACTTGGTTGGTTCTCCGACCTTTGGAGCTTACAAACACATTACCAATAACGATGTTCAGTCCGTTAAATCGGACATTTGCTCTGATCACTTAGGACTAACCATATTTGGAGAGATAGCTCAGTCTGGCCCTTCGGGGACGGTAATCGTTTTTCGGAATGGTTATTGTAGAGCACCTTGCTTGCAAGGAGGTCGTTGGTTCAAATCCAACTCTTTCCACTTGTTTGAAGAATTTTCAGTTAGCTTCTGACTGTGAGAGGCGGCTAATCGAAGCTTGGGATCGCACCTGAGTTAGAGACTGGGAGTTCTGATAACTCCAACCGGAATGTTAAGTGGATTAAATGGCTGTCTGCGATAGGCCGTTAGATGAAATTTGGGATCACACCTGAATGAGTCGAGAAGTTTTTCATTCCGGTTGTTTTTACGCATGTGTAGCTCAATTGGCCCTTCGGGGACGATAATCGTTTTTCGGAATGGTTATTGTAGAGCGTTTTCCCAACGCAAGAAGGGAAAAAGGTTGCAGTGTTCGATTCCTGCCACATGCGCTTTTCCATCTCCGACCGTTGGAACTTACAAACAAACTTCGGATTGTTTGCCCAGCCATGAGTGCTGGGCACTGTTCCTACAACTTAGATGGATTTTTTTTTGGCCGTGATAGCTCACTGGAAGAGCGTTTTACCGGGTTTCGGTTCGGTAAGAAGGATTGGTGTGTTCGATTCCGCCTACGGCCTCTGTAGAAACTTCGTAATAGAAAGCCACAGTTTTAACTGTGGCTTTTTTTGTGTCCCAAAGTTTTGTCCGAGTAGTTCAATTGGAATAGAACAGCCATTCAGACATCAAGCAGTAGTAGTTCAATCATCCCACCTTTCGTATAAGTGACGGATGTTGTTGGTAGAACGCCGGGTTTTCCCTCGGAGATGCGGGATTCGAACGTCCGTGTGCTGTCCAGTGTTGAGTGGTAGAATGTGGGTTCGAATCTCACCTCGGACTTTCTGTCCTAAAATTTGTATTCCTTGGCTTTACAACCAAATATCATTTGATATACTTAACGACTTGTTGAAACCAGAAACGGAACACTCGAAACGGAGTTTATTAGATGCAATCTTCCGAACGTCCCCAGCAAATCAATCGTGACCTGACCCTCTCCCCGAATTCCTATCTCTATCTTCAAAGTGAAGCCAAGCAAGGTTCGATTATCGTTCATTGTGGGCCGACTGTCGTTAACCAAACTGGCAACGACGTTCCCATTAAGTATGATCCGAAGTCGGGCAAGTTCGCACCATGTGGTGATTTGACGGCTGCTGTGCAGCAATGTCCTGTGGCGGCAGAAGGTGATTATGTTGTCATTGAGAATCCCACCGCAGACAATACTTTCCCAGACAAAACTCAGACTGCCCAAGAACTTCTGCGTGGTCGTAAGGTAAACACTCCCGGTCCATGGTCGGAAGCTCTCTATCCCGGTCAAGCCGCCACAATTATTCCCGGCCACCGTCTGCGATCCAACCAGTTCCTCATTGCAATGGTCTATGAAGCAGACAAGGCCAAAGCAGGATGGTCTTCGGAAACTGTTTCCGAAGCAGCAGAAACAGATGGCGAGAGTCCTGCTAGACAACAAACAGGCGGATTGCCGACTCCCGAGTCATTTGCAGTTGGCACAAGAATTGTAATCAAAGGAACAGAAGTTTCTTTCTTCATTCCGTGTACCGGCGTTGAAGTCCTTGTTGACGAAGAAAGAAATTACGTTCGTGAAGCAGTTACTCTGGAGCAGATGGAATACTGCGAACTGATCGACGAAAGTGGAAAGAAGCAATATCCAAAAGGCCCGGATGTTGTGTTCCCGTCACCAACACAAATTTTTGGTGCCGATAGCAAAAAGCGTCGTAAGTTTCGTCCCATCGAACTTAACACAATCAACGGAATTCATCTCAAAGTCACTGCTGATTTCACAGCAACGGACATTGAGAAAGACGGTGACGAAGACAGGGACTACAAAGAAGGCGAAGAGCTTTTCGTTACCGGAAAGACTCTTGCCATCTACTATCCTCGTGAAGAGTTGGCGATCATTCAGTATGGTCAAGGTAACAAAAAGCATTACAGCACGGCCATTCCCAAGGGCGAAGGCCGTTATGTAATTGACCGAGAATCCGGCAAAATCAGGATCGAAAGAGGATACGCAATGTATCTTGCCGATCCTCGTACTGAGATTCCGGTTCGTCGTGTTCTGAGTCCAGAAGAATGTGACAGATGGTATCCCGGAAACACAGAAGCGTTGGAATACAATGCTGATCTGGAACAAGCGATGGCAGAGAGTCCATCAGGACGATCTGGAGTTGTCAGCGAAGGAGATTATCGAAAGCGTCAGGCGAAAAAGATTCGTAGTAGACGTGGCACTCCAGCCGCCGAATCAGCTTCTTATCTGATGGCGGCATCGGCATCCATGGACGAAGATGCTTTCCAACCAGAAGATGTTGGGACAGAAGCCGGGGCAACTATTGGTCGAGGTCAAAAGTTCACTGAGCCTCGAACTTTGACTCTCAATACAAAGTACGATGGCGTGCCTCGTGTTGAGATTTGGTCTGGCTATGCGGTTCTTATCGTTGGCTCTGAGTCCAAAGAGCGACGTGTGGTTGAAGGCCCAAGTGTTGAGCTTCTTGAATACGATGAGAAGCTTGGCTACGTCACCCTTTCAACTGGCAAGCCGAAATCTACTGACAATTTGAGAATCACACCTTATCTGTGTGTTCAAAACAATCAGGTTGGCGATATTGTCAACTTTGAAAGTGCTGACCATGTGAAAGGTTCAGTCAAAATTTCAATGCGTGTCACCTTTGAAGGTGAAACGGAAGAAGACAAATTAAAGTGGTTCTCAACAGAGAACTATGTCAAGTTCCTGACCGATCATGTTCGCTCGATCATCGGCGGAATGGCGAAGAGGAATTCTGTTGCAGACATCAAAGGCAACTACATTGACCTTGTTCGTGATGCTGTCCTTGGCTCTAAGAAGCCAGCACCAGCAGAAGAAGGCCAAAGCACCCCTCTGGGAGAAGATCGTCGTACAACTCGTAATGGGCTGTTCTTCCCAGATAATGGGATGAGAGTTGTTGAAGTTGAGGTTCTGGAACTGGATTTGAAAGACGCTGAAATTTCCACGATGCTCAATGAAGCAGAGTTGGAAGTTGTGCGATCCAACATTCAAATCCAACAAGCAGAGAAGGGCTTGGAGGCTACGACAAAGCTTCAGAGTATCGCTCAGCAAAAACTTGATGCAGAGCATACAACTCAGCAGAAACGGCTTGAGCTAAGGACTAAGACCATTCAGGACGAACTGGATGTGACCTTGGCCCAAATTGATGCCAATCTAAAAGAGCTTGAAGAGAATTCCAAAGAGCAAGCTGCTAAGGATGCGATCACCGATCAATCTTCAGAATCCAGAAGAGCACGAGACAAGGCTGATTCTGATCAGAAGCTTGAAGTGGATACAGCCGAACAGAAGCTTGTCAAAGATTTGATTACAGCAGAAACTAAAGCTGCTTGTGATCGAATGGTAGCAGCCAAGGACGGTCTCAGTGAGACTCTCGTGGCTCTGGGACGTGATGACATGGCCGCACGTTTGGCCGAAGCAACTAACATCGAGAGGTTCTTGACAGGTGACAACATTGGCTCATCGATTGCCAATCTGCTGTCATTTGCTCCAAGTCTCAAGGACTTGTTTGACAGAGGCGATAAGGTTCAAGCTGATCGAACCAATCGTCTAAGGAACTCAGAAATCTCTCCTTCTTGAAACCCTTGAGGGCCAGTGGCCTTTAAGAAAAGGTCACTTTGGCGCACAAGAAAACCCGGCCTAGTCAGCCGGGTTTTCTTGTGCGCTATTTTGATGGCATTGGGATGTAATCTTTAGGGTATTCGCCTTGTGGGTTATTGTGGTCAATGATTGGAATTTTGTTGGCCCAATTGCCGACCTTATATGGAACGATGTCAGGGTCGGCGTAAATTACACACACCCAACCGTCCCATCTTTTATTGAACCTTGATATGGTCATTGTTTGAACTCTCAAACTACGATCTGAGTTGTCTACCCACTTGACGGTATCGGTTGCTTCGTCGTAGTGGATCAAGACCATGGCATGACCGGGAACTCCAAATAGTGCCCCTCTGCCTTCTTCCATGGCTTCTTTGATGAGAGCCACAGCTTTCGCTCGATCTCTGTATGCGTCTTTATACATTGGTCCTGAGCCGCCCTCTGTGTATCTTTTGACCCCAAACCTTTCTAGCTTGCTTCGTAGGTCTGAAGGCCCAGAATAGCTTTTGCATCCTGATCTGCTTGTGATGGGTTCTGGCTCAAGTAGCTCTTTACATTCAGCCCAGCGTGCCAGCATTTCTGTAGAAGAAAATACACATTGAACTCCAGTGTAATTTCTTACTCGACATGACATTGGAATAGGACACTGAACGCCCTCTAATTCGTCTTCTTCTTCTGGAGCACCAGCATCATATTCTTCAACAAATGTTGTCTTGTATTCTGGGTGCCAAACTGGAAGTTTGGAGTTTTGGTGATGGTGGACTACTGGTTCAGGAATTGTTTGGGTGCATCCCAAAAACAACACTGATAGAAGGATCAATATCCTTTTCATTTTTACCTCTTGGGGTTGTGTGATTCTTTATTATGTATTATCCTTCTTTAAGAAAGGTGATGGCATGGACCAGTTTACAGACAGACATGATTCTCTTAAAGAAGCCACAAGATTAGCTGCTGAATCAGCAGGTTTTGAGGGTGTTGTAGATGATATTCTGACTAAGGTTGTTCATGAAAGCATTAAAAGATACCAACAGAAGATCAATGTTGGTGTAGAAGATTCTGTTTCTGACTTGATTGATTTTTTCAAACAAAAAGTTACAGAGGAAATATTTGACTCCGCTTCTTCATGGAAGTTGGCCAATAAAGAAAAAGAACCAATCATATTTCCTCGTGGTTGCAGGTACGCTTACACTCGTGGCAAGAGTACAATTTTTGTAATAGAAGAATCTCCAAAGATTAGAACCATTACTTTTGAACATGGAGAAAGATATTCATTGGCAATGCCATATGTGATTTTCATGTCACATTTTAATGAGGGAAGATTTTCAGGTCTTTATTGTGGATGGGCAAACTCTTCTCTCGAAACATTAAATGATTTGATCTATAGACCTTTACTGCCAAACATACACAATCATTTATTAGTGTGTAGAGGCGGTCATTCTCCAGAAGTGGTAGGTAGTTTTTCTAAATCTACAGAACTGGCAATTACAGAATTTTGGAGTAGTAGATTCAATGACGATCTTGCTGATCGATGGAATGAAAGAAAAGAAGTCAGTCATCTACTAGACCCTGCTGAGAGATGGGTGCTGGAGTCAGAAGAAGACATGATGTTTATGTTGAGGCTTGAATTTGGAGTGGGGAAAACAATTCAAAGCCACATTGATCTCTTGACTACAAATGAAGAAGAGCCAGATGAGTCTGAATTTCGTCATCTTTTGTCAGAGAGGATAGATGCTTGTACAAATACTTTGTTTCGAAAAATTTTGCGGTACTTTAAGAAAACAAAGTTTGAAAAGCATTCTCCAAAAGATGTGACAGAAAGTCTTAAAGACGCTATAATAGAATCAACAGGTGATTTTACAGATGTAATACGTTCTTTGAACGGAGAAATAGATAATCTATCTGTTGCTAATGAAAGAAAACACAGTTTTGTTAAAGCCGGAAACTTCTGGACTGATTATTCCCCTTGATTTTTCTTAAAGAATCAGAGATACTATAGGTTCTGTTTCCGTCTATCAAAGGAATGAATAGTGGATATCAATCAAGAAAAAGCTGGGCAAATAATTGAGAGTCTGGTGACTAAGGCAAGTGCTCGTTTCAAGCAAGAGCTTGAAGGTGAGAATGATGAAATTCTCGACCGAGTTCTTAGGCAGTTCAGGGCCAAGGTTGCTCGCTGTTCTTGGAAAGCGTCTCAAAAGTGGTGTAAATGGAATGAAGATGGGCCGGTGTTAATGCCTGACTTCACTAGAATTTATTACCGCAAAGGAAATACCGAAATTTTGGTCCAAGAATTTCCACCTCAAGTGAGGTTAATGAAATTCAAAGCGGCATTGTGTAACAGAGAGAATACTTCTCAGGAAGTAGAAGGAAACGCTGATTCAATTCAGACATATTCTTTGGCATTGCCATATGTTGTGTTTTTGTTTAAGTTTGTAAACGGAACTTATACAGAAGTTCGATGTGCTTTTAATGACAGACCTTTAAGAAGACTTGAGGAAAGACCATTACGGCCTTATATCTCAAATCTTGATTCCAACTTAGGGGTATGTTTAGGACCGTCGTTTGATAGAAGCCAGTTGCAGGTTGGAAATATAACACAACAAGCGTCTTATGTTCTTGACCACTTCTGGCACAGTGCTTATAGTGATGAATGGGCGGCACATTTCTGGAATTCCAGAGCACACTTCCAAGAGAATGATCAAAGACTGTCAAGTTTGGAAAACTGGCAAGAGCACAGCCAAGAGAACTCTTTGTTTGTTGTTGAAGATGTTGATTGGCTTAAGCATCAAGAAGAAAGCTTTGGAGACATCATTGTAAGGATGTTTGAGGGCGACAGTGAAAACAATGATCTTCAAGAAGGTCTTTACACCGAGTTGGTTGAGAAGTTTCTGGAAGATATTAAAAAGACGTATGCCGAAAGCGTGGTGGCTGTTGAAGAGAGAATAGCCAAGCCGCTTTCTGAGCAGCTTACAGAAGACTTGATGAATCAACTTCAATAAGGAAGTCAAGGATGACTGATCAATCAACAGTATGGAATGCGGGTTTCCCGGTTTATATTTTCGAAGAAGGAATTGAGCTTCCACAAGAAGGAACTTATTTTCTTGTGTCGGGAAATGGATTGTGGATGCACAAAGATACTGGCATCGTTAGGGGATTTGTTCCTGTTGACAACATATCGGTATTGAAAGAGCTTGATGCACACGCACATGTTGAGTGTAGCCTGCCGAAAGTTCCAGCAAGATGTGTGTGGAGGATAAAGCAATTCTTTAGAGATGTTGTTGCCAAGTATCATGCAGAGGCAGAAATCAATCTGTACTACAATAAAGAAACAGAAGATTACAAAATACACATTCCAGAACAGACGGTTTCAACTGGTGGCGTTCATTACAAAAGAATGGCACTGACTCATATCGATGGGATGGAGAACTATCTTCGAGTGGGAACAATCCATTCTCACTGTGATTTTGGTGCGTTTCATAGTGGCACCGATGTTGGAGATGAAGAAGATTTTGATGGACTTCATTGCACTTTCGGTCACAATGATAAAGACCAATTCACAATTGCTGCATCTGTGGTTGTGAATGGGTATCGTCTTGAAGTAGACCCGATGGATGTATTAGAAGGAATTGATCCTGCTACTCCTGCTGCTCCTGCTACACCATTTCATAAAGGCAAGCGGACAACAGACAAATACTTCAGTCTGGCTTCTGTTGATCAAGATGTGGCCGATCAATGGAATAAAGGTCTTGATAAATGGATGGGACAAGTATCGGGGCAAAAGTGGTCCATGTGGGGCAACGGCGGCGGGAACAAAGAAGTAAAGATCAAAAAAGGCGACGAGGTTGAATGGGCTGGCAATTGCAATACCGTTTCTTTTCGTGCAAGATGTGGCGATGGACCATTTGATGTAGATGAAGCAGAACAAGGAATGGTGACAATCGTTACAAATGTTGGATTGGCCAGATTCTCCGAGAAGCTTTTCAAAAAGAAGGCATAAA
>Ga0233415_10000694_pt1 | contig 15460 bp, 20 predicted proteins | sample Na_anoxic_12_MG_FD_188631 | JGI IMG/M metagenome (GOLD analysis project Ga0233415, IMG submission 188631) | Seawater microbial communities from Saanich Inlet, British Columbia, Canada - Na_anoxic_12_MG | ecosystem: Environmental > Aquatic > Marine > Inlet | place: Canada: British Columbia... | reverse complement strand
ACTCCATTAGCCGATGGATGTTTAGTTACTGACCCAACCAATGATTCTGTTTCAGCGAGTTTTGCTAACTTATCTTTAGATAATGTTAGTTATGTTGGACCAGGTTCTCCATTTACATCAGATGATTATGTTGTATTCTTAACTATGTTTGATGCAGCACCAATTAGTTTTAGTTGTAAGGTTAGTATAGATCATGTTGTAACAATATCTAGTGCTGACCCTAACGCATTTCTTTCTTTCGAAGTATTTGATATCTAATCAATATATTATAAAAGTAAAAAGGGAATCAAAAGATTCCCTTTTTTTGTAATAAAGAACTTGTATTTAATCTCTAACACCCCTATTTTGAGCTTGTTCTTTATTTGTTGGACCGTTCTCTAACCTTTTGTTAATAATATCCATAACTTCACCTTGTAACATGGAGTAAACTTTCATGGCGTTACTCACCCCCATTTGTTTATCTTTCACATCCCAAATGGTAATACCATCTGTTTTCTTCTTATCATTATGGAAAGCAATCTTAGCGAAGTCATTGGTTCTAGCTTCATTGTCAGAAACGGTCTTATCAATTACAAATATTAAAACACCATCATCAGTGTATTGTTTAAAATATTTACCATAGTTATGGTCTTCACTTGAAACACACCATTTAGTACCTTTCCCATAAAGATTAGAACTTCTAACACTCAGTGGGAATAAAACTAACCATCTATCATCTTCATATAGAACTTCAGTTTCTTTTTTCTTAACTTCTGAACGTGTAATTTTTTCTTTAGCCAGCTTAACGGACTCTATAATATCTTGGTTAGATTCGTAAGAGTAGATGTCTTTATTATCTAACAAGTTACGTTGTGACAAGTCTTCAAAATCTTTGATAACTTCAAACATCTCCTTAAAAGTTTCATTTTTAAGTTCTTTGTTAATCCACTTTACCCAATCAGAGGTACATTTAATCATAAAAGGTAGGTACTTATTTGTTTTAGTGGGGTCCATCTCAGATAACACCTCTATCACATCAATGTTGTAGGTTGGGTATTTCTCTTTTAAGTCTTTAATCTTCGCCATTTTATATTTTTTTAATTATTAACAATACAAATATAGTTATTTTTTTCTAACTAACAAACATTTTATTAAAAATTTTTATAAAAACTCAGATATTTATATAAAAAGCATTTTAAAATGAAGAAAAAAATAGTAAAATTAAATGAGTCTCAATTAGAGTACTTAGTTAAGAAAGTTATAAAAGAAGAGAAAGAAACTAAAACAACTACAGTAACTAAACACCCAGCTTATCCAGCTGTGGATAGACTAGAGAGAGCTTTAGAAGATTTAAAAATGGAATTTAAAGATAGTATTGCTAATGCAGTATCTGGTTCTGATGGTTATCACAGTGAGATTGATAAGTTCTCCGAAGATTTTGGTAAATTTATTACTAAGGTTTCCAAAATGAAAAGTAAAATCAACGATTATCAGATAGCGAATAAAGATAAGGAGGTGGCTGAAACTAAGAAACGGAAAGAAAAACAACGTCAGTACCAAAATTATATGAGAGAAAAGGCTAGAAACGAAGGCCGTAATTATTATTAAGATGAGAAAGTTCGATAAAATAAATATTATTACAGAAGCTAATGAAAAATTAGAGAGAGAATACATAAAAAGTAAAACACTTATAAAAGAAGATATTTTGGAATTAAAACAAATGTCTAAACAAATTTATTCTTACCTAAAAAAGAAAGGTTATGAGGTTAAAATGAAAACTGAAAAAGGTGAGTCTAGGAAGTCTTTTGATACTAATTTAGATTTAAATGATACTATTCAGTTAGTAATACAAGAAGGAACAGAAGTGGTTATGATAGCTTTACCAATTATCGCTGTTGTTAAGAAATTAACCGATGATAAACAAACTCTATCAACTGACGAAAATAAATACGGTAAGGGTTATCAAGATTGGTATGTAAATAAAGAGGTGACTAACTACGTTGATAAATTAGGTGATGAATTAGTTTTACAATTAAAATCTAAATACCCAACTATGAGACATGGTTTTGATAAAGATAATTCTAGAATGTTTTATTTTATGAAATTTGGTTACGGTAGAAATGAAAAGGGTGGTGATATAAAATAAGGTGAGAAACTTAATCCGTAAGATATTAAAAGAAGAATCAGATAAACAAACTGATTTAGCTAACTCTAATAGTACTGAACATAATATATGTGATGATTTTAGTGTTGATACTTACGAAGACTTAATTGATTTGATTAATAAATCACACGTTTCCAAAGAAGATGACCCTAAAATAGAAAAGTTATTAATTCAATTAAAAAAAGATAATGAAAGGTTAGGTACCGATTTGGATAACTTAAACACTTATCAACACAAAATAGCTAATTTACTATGTAAATAAAAAATAAAATTGCGAACAAACTATATCGATAGTTAGGAAGGTCTGAGAAATCAGACCTTTTTATTTTTAACACCAATCTTTTTCAGATACTATTTCAAATGGTATAATGTCTTGGTAAGTTCTTATTTCATTACCAGAGGTTATTTTAAATTCCATGTAATAGTCGTTGGGAATTAACCAAGATGTATCGATAAAGAAGAAATTACCGTCTGGGGTTCTACTAACCTCGTTCCATTCAACGTAAGGTATTTCTATTTCACCCTCTTTAATGTATATTCTGTAAAATATACCGTCTAAAGCTTGTGATTGGTCGTATGTAAAAGGTATCCTAGCAATTACATTAACTCTTCTAGTATCACCTCTTTTAATTTTTTCTCTTCTTTGGATTCCATTAAAAGCGAATTCATAATCGAATATGGATAGGTTGTTGGAGTCACCCACACCTAATCCAGAAGCTCCAGCACTATTGTTAGAACCTATGTTATAATAAGAATCTTGTTCTTTAACAATAAAATCTAATTCTATATCACCCAAATTGTTACCATCTATTGTAACACCACTCCACGTATCATAGAATTGTATATTACCACAATAATTAGATGTCTTTGGTACATTTACTGAAACACAATAAACACCAGTACTAACTTGTGTAATTTCGGAAGGTGATATTGTCTCATAAACCTCATCTTCATGGTCATATATTGTAACACCTGAAATATTAGCATTAACCCTCTCACCACCAGCATTTACATATAAACATAAATTGTTGCTCTTATTGATTATAAAGTTATCTCTGTCATCTTTTATAGTATCATCATATAAAGTCTCCATAAACGGTTCATATACAGTCTGAGTGTCTTTTGTGAAGAATCCAACATAACACATATCATCAGTTAAAACATTTTCCTCAATATACTCAAAAGCCACACCTAAATTAGCTTCAGTTACACCACTACTAATTAAATCATTTATATAATCAGAAATATCTATACATAGATTCTCATCACCTCTATCGAAATGTTGTGTTCCTTTGATAAGATTCACAGTAGTCCCAGTATAACCAGATGTAGAACCAGAATACCAAGCGGATGGGTTAGTGTACACACCTAATTGAGACCAAGGGGTGTTGAACTCTCTATCTTCCCAATTAGCAGCTCCCTCACAATAAGGTTTATCACCATCATCACAAGTAACCACATTTGACTCTATATAATCATAACCATTACCCTCATCCCATGATTCTGGTATTTCAAATAAAATTAAATTAAAAGATGTTGCTCTTTTAACGTCACCACAAGAACTAGATACAGTTTTACAATAAGTCTCTTTATCAAAACAAGATGTATTAGTAATCTTTATTTCATGTGTCATTTTATCGGTGAATAACTGTTTATCATCCCTCTTTTGTATTAGTTCAGTTAAATCTACGTTGAATAAGTACCTAGAGTATGTTACCTTATTTGTATCTAATGAACCTCCATGAAATAATTCAGCTATTGGATTTCTACCTGTGTTAACACAGGAATTTTTTACTATTACAGTATCTTTGTTAAAATATGTTCTATAAACGCTCATCTATTCTTTTACTATAAATATCTTAATTAATTCTAATGTTTGGTGATATTATAGAATTTAAATCAAACTTCTCAATTTCTACCTTTGAATTAGCGTTTGTAGCTGGCTTTTGGTGGTATGGGTGGTTATGTTTTTTGACGTAATCTTTTAATAGATTTAAAAAGTTTATTAAACGGTCACCCCTCACCAATGGTGATAAGGACCTATGAAAATTAGATATATCCTCATCTTTCTCTACTATTGGGTTTACGTTGAATACTTTGGCGGAATCACTAGAACCATCACTATTTTTATAAGAAACTAAACTTATGTAATCAGAATACATCATACCATATGTTTCATTTTTATTCACCACCTTTAATCTTAAATAACCTGGGTTTTTTTTATTTAGTGATAAGTCATCATTCCCACCTTCAAATGAAAATTTACCAGCTCTAATTAAAACTTCACCCCCAGAATTTACTCTACTATTTCTATCGGTTAGTGTTGGCATAACAATATCAGCATTGTTCCTAGACATCAATGATATATCTAATTTTTCTGGAAACCCACCAGTAAAATCACCCCTCTTAATTAATTTTACCGATTTTGTTACGTTTTTTGAACTTGATGGAACAACAGCCGTGTTTAAATTATCAGCTCCAGTGCTGGAATCATTATATGATAGATTTTTTTTACTGGAGACTATAGGAGCAATCCACGTTCTATTTAATTGTTCTTGTCCATCACGGAAAATCATAACAGTACACATCTCACCCACTTTAGGCATTATCTGAAAGTGTTTTGGGAAAAGTGGTACACACCATGGGATATTAGAACCACCTTGGTTATTTACCGACTCATTATTTATCGTTTTTTTAGATTGGTTTAACTCAAAAGGTGTATTCCCAAACGTACCACTAGCATTACTTATTTCTTGATTCTTTGGGTTGGTTGGTTCACCTTGTATTCTACGAGCTAGGTTTTTATTCTCCTTTTTTTTCTTAGTTTCTTCAGTATCACTCTGTAAATCTAAAGCCTTAATATCTACTTTTATTCTACCCTCATCTAAAGGATCATCTATGTCAACCACTTTACCTATGTATATGTTGGCTGTTTTGTTTTGTAACTTAGAATGGTTACCAGGTTTATCAGATGAGTTCAACCTACCCTGAATTTGATTTCTTAAACTAAGCATTTAAATTTCTTTTATTAAGTTCTTCTTGTATATCTAAATAATCCCTCTCTATAGATCTCCAATAATCATATATTTTAACTATCTTCAATCTAACAGACTCAAACTCATCATTTTTTTGTTTTTTCAACAATTCTAATTCTGAATTACTTAAATTATCAATTTTATTTATTTTACCCATAATATTAAGATATTACACCATACCCATTACTAGTCGTTATAGAAGTACCATAAACCTGTACTGGTCCACCAGCATTACCCCCTGTGGCTGTTATTTGTTGTCCTGGTAAATTAACAATTGTTATTCTAGCATCAGATATTATAGCTTCACAAATAGCTTTAACCCTTATAAACTCCATTTTTTCAGTAATGTTATCAGAACCATCATCATTATCCCCAACCACTACTCCAACTTTACTAGATTCTGATATTATATTTTGTGCTATTTTATTATAATCTAAACCAGGTCTAAGAACAGCACTTAAGGCTATTCTTTTTGATACTGGTGGTGCTGGTAGTGATGGTACTTTAAATAAACCAATTAAGGCTTTTATAACCGATGCGGCTTTACTAAAATCTATATTACTTTCTGATGTATTTGAACTTATTTTTGACATTTTTTTATATTTTTTTATCCACTTAAATTATTTATGAAAGAAAGTATGTTCTTAACATTTTTCAATAACTCTCTCGCTTTATCGATATGTAATTTATAGTTTTGGAATTGGGTACTTAGTAGTATCTCTATCCTAACTTTAAGTAGTATTAAGACTTCTTTTTTAACCAAACCAAATAGAAACTCTATTATGGTAGAATAAATATCTTTTATTATACATATATTTAATGTTCTGAACTTTTGAAAGTAGTCTTCTACCGAACTTTTTTCTAAACTACTATTATTGATTTGTACCCCAGGAGCACCAACATTGATAGATGGGTTACTCGTGTCTTGGTTCATTAAACCTTCGCCTATTTGTTGTAAGACAACATTAAAGGGTTTTATTGTCTGACTAAATATTATTGTTGTTAAGTTATCAAATATTTCAGATATTATGTTTAAACCAACAGTTTTTTTATTGTCTTCATCTAACCCATTTGTAGATTTTTTTAATATTTTATCGGTAGATTCGGTTAAACCTTTCTTAATTGATGATGGTGAAGATTCGGTTAATAGGTTAAAAGCGGCATCGAAGTCTCTTAAATCTACAGAATTTTCCACGAGACCACAACCTAGGTCAGCTAAGTTATTACCGTTAGTCAATGCGATAGTAGCATCATTTATTTTTCTTTTTTCATCATCCGTAAAATTAAAGAAGTTGGTATCATAAACGGTAGGTTCACCAGGTTTAGACAAACTTTCTTTATCCACAACCTTATTCACTAATTCCTTTAATTTCATTTTATTCTCTAACCAATCAGAACCAGCATCAGTAAGTGAGGATACGGCTCCAAAAAGTGAATCTAATATCGTACTCAATAATAAACCTAAATCCAATATCTTAACACTATCTAAAAATTCGGTTAAAAAATTTTCAAAGCTCTTAGAACCGTCTTGGTAACTTGGATCTATATTGAATTTTAATTGTTCACTACCCGAAGGCCATTCCACATTTAAAATATTTTTCCAATTACCAGACCCACTCTTTTTAACATCTGATAGAAATTTAGTGAAATCACCACCTGGTTCGGTATCGATATTAACTTGTGGTCCATTTACTGAAGCTGGAATAGTTTTAGCTGCCTTACCGTAATAAAATTTACCCATATCTGTATCTGGATCTATTTTAAGTGTACCCTCAATATCAATGTTTTTAACGTTTGTTTCTAGTAAAGGGTTTTGTATGTTTTGTAAATTAAAGTCTTTTTTCTTGGATGTGTTTTTCATTATGGTTGAGACCATGGTTTTTTTAACTTTAGTCTCTATTTTATCAGTTTTCAATAGTAACTCGTCAAAAGACTCTTTTAAGTTACTACCTATTAATTGTTTTAGTAAATCTAATAATAATGGTACTATATTACCAGATTTAGATTTTACAGAATCAACACCACTAGTTAAATCTTTTTGTATATTTTTAAATTTAGGAAATAACTCTTCAACAGTCTTTAAACCATTTAATTCATTAAAAAGATCTTGTTTATCATTAATAAAACCCATAACATTTTTTACTACTTTTGGTCACCATCGTTTCCGAACATAGTCTTTAACAGTTCCATATCTTCTGGTGATAATTTTTCATCAGACTTATTACCACTAGTACCTTCACCCTTAAATACTAATTGACTAATTAATTTAACTAGGGATAATTTTTTGTCTATCGTAACGTCAACTAACTTTAATAAATCCGTGTTAGCTTTATTGATATTAACCAAATCGTGTACATCATCTATTTCAACCTTCTTTTTATTTTCGTTAATTTGTCTGATAGCTGTTGTACGTTGTTCAACAAGTTCGTTATACGCTTCTTGAGCTATAGATAAAAAACTATCAGTACTTAATTTAACCTCTTTTTTCTTTGGTCTAGCCATTATGTCTTTTTATTTAATAAATATTGTGGGGTTGTATTTTATATATCGTCTTTTAGAACTTGGTATATGACTTTATACCTTTTCATGGCGTTTCTAATGTCTTTCGTGGTTAATGAGGTCATATTTCTCATATACAAAAGTATTAGATTTTTATTGTATTTTTTATTTTTACCAGCTTCATCACTAAATATATTATCCCACTCATCTAATATTCTAACCAAAGAAGTACCAACCTTAAATTCATTTTCAGTTAATATTTTAGACTCCATTTCTTCTTTTATTGTGTCAGATATTTTACTAATAAAAAGTGTTAAATCTACATTATCTTCATCTATTGTATAACTTTTATCTTCATCGTTCTCTATTGAGGTTGAATAGTCTTCATATGGTAAAACAGATTTCATTTTCTTATCTTCTTTTATTAGTTTACCCAGTAAGTAATGTTTACAAACAGTTCCATAATAAGAATAAGATTTTTTATTTTTGTCTGGTTTAAATTTATGAAATTTTATCATTAAAAATGATAAAGCATCTGAATGAGCGTCTTCATAAGATAGGGACTTAGGATAGAGTTTATATTTTCTAATTATACTCTCTACCATTTTGTTTAATGGATCTTTAAGAGACTTCCTATATATTCTCTCTCTTTTAACAACATCCTCAGTAGAACCAGTCCACCTATATCCATCTTGAGTGTTTTCATCCTCAACCAAACCACCTAGGGATAAAAATTCTTTTACAGCCTCTTCTTGTTCTTGACCAAAGTAAGGCTTTGTTTTGGGTTTTCTACCCCTAGTTTTCTTTTCAGACATTTCCTATTCTACATTTTCACCCTCATATTTTATCCCTCTATCTTTTTTGAAATAACATTCTTTCTTTGAGGTATTGTACCAAAATTTAGACTCAAGTGGGTCCATAAAATATTCTTTATCATTCTTATATTTCCAAAATAGAGAATTTTCCCTCATGTTATATTTTTTATAACCAATTTTAGGGATGGTCATCATAGTCATATCATAATACGACATTCTTAATAAAAATTCGTAGTTAAAGAACATTTTTACACTAGATTTTAAACCACCAACGGATTTAAAGGATTCTGTTTTGATTATTGAACCACATACTTGGAAGTTAGGGAAGTTTAATAGTGAATCATAGTCTACATACCCCATTTTTTCACTAAAGTCTCTAGCCCAAACTGGTTCATTACTAAAGTGTAAGAACTTATTCTCATCATTAACATCTAAAACTATTGGTAGGAATAAATCCACTTCTTTGTAATGTTCTCTATATACCATAAAATTATCAAACCAAATAGCTGAGTAAATATCATCAACTTCTAGAATAGAGAACCATTCTGTTTCACAATTTTCAACACCAAGGTTGATTTGAGTGGAGAAGTCTGTGTCACCATCATTCTCTACAATTGTTGTTATGTTTTTAATTTCATCAGTAAAGTCATAAGAATCTAAAGTTTTCTTAGCTTCACTATTTTTAGGTACTACGATTAATATTTTTTCTACACCAACCTTTTGGTCTTCAATACTTTTTATCGCGTTAGCAAATAAATCTTTTTCTTTTTCGTCTAGTGTTAGTACTGGTATTATTACAGTTAAATTAGTTTCCATTTTTTAATTATTTTTTTCGTTTAAATCTTCAACTTCATATTTAGCTAAAGTCTCTTTTATTTCTTTTTCTCTATTAGTGAATAAGTTAGTATAAACAGATTCGATAGTTTCTTTCATTATACTAGTGGTAAAGTTACCCACAGTTTCGTCCATTTCAGAGAATATATCTGATGGTACAGAATCTTCTAACCATGATTGTAAGTATTGTGAAAGTAGGTCTGGTATAATAACTGTGTTATCCACCCAAATACCATTTTTTTCTGTTACCCAACCGTTAGCTAAGTTTGGTAACTTACCGATTACTGGTGTACCACAAGCCATAGACTCAATTGGGAATGTACCAAAACCAGATATGTCGTCAACCCAAACGGATACACAAGATTCTTTTAAAGCCTCAGAAAAAACATCCTTAGTCATTCCACGCATATCTCTAAAAGTAACCCATTTTAAGTGTGGGTATTTAATATAAAAATTCTTAAATATTTTAACAGTGTCTCTTTGATCTCTTGTCATTATAGCTACAATAGGTTTTTTTGGTTCTTCGTTTTTGGTAAACCTTTTATCTATAGCTACTGGTACAACACTAGTATTAACTTTTTCATTAAAAAGATTATCTATATATTCTTTTTGTTTATCGGTTGTTGTGATACAATCTGTGATACCATAATCTAACCATGTTTTACCTGGTTGTAATGTTTCTGTGATGTAGTCATAAGACTGACAAAATACAACTCTTTTACCTGGTAAATTCACCGTTTGTTCCATAACATTAGCGAATAGTTCTGGTACCATAATAACATCAGTCATATTTATTTTAACAGTTTTATCCTCTATTGATACGTGTGATAGTGAGGAGTATTCCTCACCTAACCAAGACTTAACATATTCTACTTGTTTAGTTGCGTATTCATTTTTCTCATGTAAAATATGTGCTTTATAACCTAGTTCTGTTAATAACTTCACATGTTCATAGATATTAGCCACAGCACCTGTTGGTGCTCCGTTTGTGTCTATAACAAAGAAGTAAATAGAGAAGTCCCTATCTTCAATTCTCTTTAAGTTTGTTTTTAGTGTTTCTACAATTTCTTGTGTGTTTAAATTATCCATTCTTTTTTATTAATTTATTTTTTAGTAATGTATTAAAGGCAATCCTAAAAGGTATCGATAGTTGACTTTCCAACTTTCTAAACCCCATTGATTCGTCTATAATACCATTTTCTTGTAATAACGATTCTATCAAAGCTCTAACTGTCTCCCATTTAACAACATCCATCATTTGACCATCACTACCCATTTGATTTGGGATGATGTACTCTATGTTTGTGTTTCCAGATAAAGTCTCTACTTCTCTTCTCTCTAATATTTCATCGATTGTAGGTTCCAACTTAATGTAGTTGGATATTCTATCTAAATCTAGATAGTATTCTTCATCAGCTATATTAAATAATTTACCCATATTTTATATTTAATTAATTTTTATAATATGTAAACCCTTAATCATCATTTAAAATAGACTCTACCTTATTTAAGACATCAGAGTCAATTTCCTTAATAGATTTAAACCTCATTTTATTTTGATTAGAGTCTTTATTATAGTCCTTATCTATTATAATACTAACTTTACCATTAGGTTTTGTACCTATTATTTTTGGGTGGTCTGTAATCATAACATCTACATGGTCCCACACTTTTGAATACTCTTTTACAAATTTTATATTAGGACAGCTAGATTTTGTTTTAGCTAAAAAGAAATGGGTGGAAGGTATTGCCATCCCCCCTTCTCTACTAATTATAATAAATTCGTGTTTTGTATTTTCTAACATTAAACCATTTAAAACCTCTACGATACCTTTTAAAGATTCGTTGGCATAACCAAAAATTTCTAGGGTACACTTTTCATATAAAAATTCTTGGATGGTTGTTTTACTTTTTTTAACTTCTAATTTAATATCTTCCTTTTTTTTAGTTTCTACTTCCACAAAATCTGGATTAAACTCAATTTCTTTTTGTTTAACTGATTCCTCTGGGAAGGTTAACCACTTTTCTAAATCATAATCTAAAACCTCTATCCCTTCTTCATCTTCATTTGGTGGAAAGTATTTACTATGGGTTTCTTCTATTTTACCTAATAAGTTTCTTAATACACCATCTATTGATACACCTATTTTCATAATTAACCTTTTAACAATCCTTTATTATCAGTAGATTCATCCAAATCATCAAACACACTCTCAATGGTTTTAATGATAGGGTTTCTAACCACATCATTTGGGTCTCTAAGTTCTACACAACCAAAGTTGTCTATGTTATTAAACTTATCTATAATCACCTCCAAAGAACTATCCTTTTTATTTCTTATGTCTTTTTGTTTAACATCACCTAAAATAACCATCTTGGAGTCATCACCTATACGTGTCATTAAAGTCCTCATATTGTCTAATGTGATATTTTGTGCCTCATCAACAATTATGATAGTATTGTCAATACTCCTACCTCTAATGAATGCGAGGGGTTGGACATTTATTAAACCTAGTTCTCTGAATTTACGAGTTAAGGACTCCCCAATTATCTTCTCAAAGTTATCTATAAAAGAACCTAAGAAAGGGTCAAATTTTTCGTTTAAATCACCTGGTAAAGAACCTAACTCTTCATGTCTTAACTGAGTAATTGATTTAACTAAAAGTACTTTTTTATATTTAGGTTTTGATTTTATCAACTTAAGTGCTTCAGCACAAGCGATATAAGTTTTTCCAGTACCTGGTAAACCAGAAACAATCGTTATCTCATTGTTTCTTATTGAATCCCTAACTTTTCCTTGATTTTCATTTTTACACTTATAGTGTACCGACATTGAGGTTAAGAACTTATCCTCTTCTTGGTTTTTCCTATATACGAATTCTTCTATTAGTTGTAAGTCTTCGTCTGATAGATTTTTATTTCTTCTTCTAGCCATATATTAATTAGTGTTTATACTAATTAATGATATAGTGTCTTATCATTAAAGTATATAGTAAAAATTATTTTTTTAACATAAATTCTGCTAAGTCGAATTCGAATTGGGTATCGATGTCTATCGACCTATTTCTTGGCATAAAGTAACCTTTTGTTCTACCCACGTAATAATTTTTATTATGTTTTAGTTTGTGTGTCCAACTACCATAAAGAGCTCCATTAGGTCTATAAATTGTTGGGTGGTCTTGTGAACGAGAATTACCGTTCTGCCAAGGTTGTGTTTCGTCATAATCCTCTAGGATGTTATTGTTTTTTACAACTAACCCTAGTGTTGGTGGGAACTCCATTTCAGTATAAGATAATACCGAATCATCGTCTTTGGTTAATAACTTATCTGCATCAATAAAATCTTTTTCTATTTTTAAAGGTGATGTGGGTAACGTTAACCATGTTTGTTCGTAATCATCATCTAAAAAATGAAGAACAGTATCAATTACCTTAGATGTGTCCGTAGCTAATTCTAACGGTCTTTTAATAACCTCTAAAACTGTTGATGAGTAATTATTAGATACAGCATCAAGTATTGTATCATCATCAGATGTAAATATTACTTTATCAAACATATTAGATTTTAGTACTGCGTCTATAGTATAAAAAACCAACGGCTTACCATTTAAAGGTTTAATATTTTTACCTGGTAATCTTTTACTCCCTCCTCTAGCGGGTATAATACATAATCTTTTCATTTTTATTTTTTTCTTTTTGCGTTTATTTTTTTGTCCAAATTGGATAATACAATATCTTCGACATCATATTCTAAAAATTCTGATAACTTTTTTATTTCTTTTTTATCTCCACTAAAAAACTTTTCAAAATTTATAATAGTTAAATTTATAATATTTTCAGACAATTTTTCCGTTGAATAGTGATTAACAACTTCTTCATCAATATTGTTATTATTTATTTTTTTTTGAAGAAAGAAGTCTTGTGATTTATGACGTTGTCTACTTTTAATTAAATCATCTAAATTACGTTCAACAACTAAAACATTATCATAATTATATTTTTTTAAAAGTTCTAAAAGTTTTTCTCGTCTAAGTTTTGTAAAAATTTCATTAGATATAAAATGTTCATCATATTTATTGTAATATTTTAATATGTTTTCACAACCTTCCTTAACTGTTTCTCCAATATATAAGTCAGTGTGTTTATCTTTACTACCTACATAATATCTACCTTTATATTTAGGAACTTTAGGAAAAATAATTTGTTGTAAAAATGTAGAACCAGCCTTATGAAAACCGATATGGATTTTTTTATTCATATTTTATTTTTTTTTAAAAATAAAATAACCCATTTTAATTCCTGATTGGGTTTTATCATATTCTCTAGATACACATTCATAATTATGATTACCAAAACGTTCTATAATATCAACCTCATTGAGTAATAATCCATTTAAATAATTTTTATTATAATTTTCAGTACCTTTAGTGATATTAGATAACTTAACTTGTATAGTAATAGTTTTTGGTTTAATTTGATTAAACCATATATCAGTAACCTCTACGAAGTATTCATAAGATGGAAAATGTTGTATAACTTCATTGGAAAACAATAAATCTACTTGTTTACCCCCATATTTAAAATTTTTAATGTCATTAGTTATAAGTTGTGAATATTTAATATCTCTATGATACTTTATAGCTGAATTAATACTATCTTCACTAATATCTACAACAGAAACATCACCATAATCTGATAATATTTTACTAAATAAACCTCCCCCACAACCCCAATCTAGTATCTGTTCGATACTTGATGTGTCTAACTTATTAATTAATTTTTCTTTAACTCTCTTTGTTATCCTAGTAATTTTTTGTGGGGGCATACTATCAACAAAGTGTCTCCAACCTTTAGGTACGTTACTCCAATGTTTTTCTAAATTAACTTCAACCATATTTTATTTTTTTAATAAATTCACCATTGTTGTTAGTGGTAATACTGAATCCGCGTCAGAGTATGATAATGAGGGGTTTGGGTGTGCCTCCACAAAAACACCGTCATAATTAAAAATATCTGCAGCTTTATAATATCTTTCCGCTAATGTAGGGTTTCCACCCATTCTACCATTTGGTTTTGGTAATTGTGCAGAATGAGTACAATCTAATATAACTTTATCAAAATGTTCTTTCATAAAATCTACACTGGAGAAATCCACAATAAATTGGGAATACCCAAAAGATGAACCCCTTTCTGTAACCCAAACACTACAGTCGGGATTGGTGGTTTTTAACTTATCAATACCTTTAACCATATTTTGTGGATTCATCCATTGACCTTTTTTGATGTTTACGATGTTAGAGTGTTTGGCGGATTCAACTAATAAATCTGTTTGTCTACATAAAAAGGCTGGTATCTGAATAACGTCAACTACGTCAGATATTTTTTCAACCTGATTAGTCTCATGTACATCTGTTGTAACTTTTAATCCAGGAAAATCATTTTTTAATTGTTTAAAAATTTCTAACCCCTCTTCTAATCCTGGACCTCTTTTACCAGTAATAGAACTTCTATTTGCTTTATCAAAAGAACCCTTAAAATAAAAATCTTTGTCACCCATATAAGGGTGAACCTTTTTTAATACTTCGTAAGATAGTTCGTATGTCTCTAAACTACATGGACCTATAATAAATGTTTTCATAATTTTTCTAATTTTTCTAGTATATAATTAATTTTGTTTTTTTCTTCTTTACTAATATCTATAAAGGGTTCTCTATTATCTTTTATAAAACCCATTTTTTGTAAGGCAAATCTCATACTGGCATGCCAACCTATTGACATAAAAACATCAAAAAGAGGTTTCTCTATATTCAACATTATATTTTTGGCCTCAACTATATTATTATTTTTATAATATTCATAAAAAGACTCTTCTAAGGTTGGGAAAAAACTACCAACCCCACTCAAGTAAGAAGTAGCACCGAAGGGTTCTAAACACCAAAACCTCCTCATACTACCACCAGCAACTATAATTTCTAAATTTAAATCAGACATTTCCTTTATTGAGAAATCGATAGTAGGTGATTCTTCTTTTATACCAATAAATTTAGGTATCTTAGACAACTCTTTTAATAAATCATTTTCATATATATAGGTACCACCATAACCCTTTTTTAATGTGTTACCATGAGCTAGAA
>Ga0233415_10000693_pt1 | contig 15462 bp, 18 predicted proteins | sample Na_anoxic_12_MG_FD_188631 | JGI IMG/M metagenome (GOLD analysis project Ga0233415, IMG submission 188631) | Seawater microbial communities from Saanich Inlet, British Columbia, Canada - Na_anoxic_12_MG | ecosystem: Environmental > Aquatic > Marine > Inlet | place: Canada: British Columbia... | reverse complement strand
ACCAGAAGGATTTAAGCCATTAACTAAAAAGAGCGATAGTAAATATTACAAATCTGCCGTAATGTATGCTACAGGAAAAAGAAAAGGGCAAAGAGGTTTAAGTTGGGATTTAATAAAAAAATATAACATAGGATATACAGAAAATAAAGGCAATAGAAAATATAGGATAATTTTTCCATCATATAATCAATATGGACAAATTAATTACTATGTTGGTCGTTCCTATTATGATTTTATAAAACCAAACTATATGGGACCACCCAAAGAAGAGGTGGCAAGGACGGAAATTATATTTAACTCTAAAAATATAAATTTCGATATACCAGTTATATTAGTTGAAGGAGTTTTTGATATGATTCATCTTTATAATGCAATTCCAATGTTAGGAAAAGTTCCGTCAAATTTTATATTAAAAAAGCTAAAAGAACATAATAGTAGAGTTGTTTTATGCTTAGATGAAGATGCACTATATGACAGCATATCTTTATATAATCAACTCACTTCTTATGGTTTGGATGTGTACTTTGTTGAAATAAAAGATGATATAGATGAATTTATAAAAAATAATGGAAAAGAGGCTACAATAGAGCTTTTAAAAACTTGTAGAAAAATTGATTTTCAATATATATTCAAAAAATTCGCACTTAAAGAAAGGGGTAAAAAAAATCATTATGTAGATGAAAAAAAGCTAAAAGATGATTGGGAGCAAATGAAAAAAGAAATACTAAAAGACCAAGATGGACAAAGTTAAAGTAAGTATAAATAATAATATAGCACACATATCAGACATTCACATTAGATATGGAAGTAGACATCAAGAATATAAAGATGTATTTAAAAAAACAATCGATGATTTAAAAGTTGAAAAACCTAAAAGAATTGTTTTGACGGGAGATTTATTTCATATTAAAATAACACTATCTCCAAATTCAATGGTTTTAGCAGGTTGGTTTATAGAAGAGCTTTCTAAAATAGCTCCTGTAGATGTACTTCTTGGTAATCATGATTTAAACTTACAATCTTTATCTCAAGGAAACGCTTTAGACCCAATTATAAAACTTCTTAATAATGGTTATTATATAACTAAAGAAAATCCTACACTTACCAATCATAATGGTGAAAATTTCGGAATTTACTTTTTTAAAGAAAGTGGCTTTTATGAGGTGGAAGAAGATATTGTTTATGGAATATATTCTTGCATAGACAATGAAATGCTTAACCTAACTAAAAAAGACCCAAACAAAAAATACATAGCACTATACCACGGCCCAGTGTATGGTTGTAGAGGAGATAATGGATATGAAATGAAGGGCGATGATTTAATTCGCCTTTCTACTTTTAATAACTTTGACATTGTAATGCTTGGAGACATACATGAACACCAAGCTTTTTGTCCTAAAAACTCAAACAAAGAAAGTGTTGCTTATTCTGGGAGTTTAATTCAGCAAGGTTTTGGAGAGTCTATGAAAAAAGGTTATTTAATTTGGAATTTAGATAATTATTCTTTTAAAATGAAAATCATACCAAATGATGTAGGGTTTTCTAAATTACACATATCTAAAGGAGAGTTGGCTGAAGAAAGAATTAATGATTTAGTTTTATCAAATGACCCTAAAAAAACAAAAGTTGAAATTATCTGGGAGGATTATGAAGAAAATTACTCTATAGAAAAAGAGAAGCAAATAGAAAAAATTGTAAAAACAAAACACGGATGTGATAACGTTTCTGTAGAGTGTAGTTTTATAAAAAAAGATGAAGAGCTTGATGTTGCAATTGAAGAAGAAGTTGATTACTCTAATTCAGATGAGTTTATTAAGCTTTTAAAAGAATTTGTAGAAAATAGTGAGTATGATAATGAGGAAGAAGTTGTAGAGTTGTCTAAAAAAATAGACAAAGAACTTAATTATAATTCCGAAAAGGGTCAAAAATGGTTTTTGGATAAGATGGAAGTTTGGAATTTATACTCCTTCCCAGAAGAAAAGACTGAATTTATTTTTGATAGACTTAAAGGAGTAACTGGTATTTTTGGAAAAAATTTCAATGGAAAATCAAATTTAATAAGAGTATTAGTTTGGATTTTATATAAAAAAATGCTTGGTGGAGGCGATACTTATAGGCTAGTAAATATGTACACCTCTAGCAATAAAGCTGGTGGTAGAATTTATTTAACTATAGCTTCTCAAAAGTATTATATAGAAAGAACTGTAACTGTCAAAGAAAAAAGAGACGGAACACCAGACGTTTCATATGGAATACAGTACAAAAAATATACACTTAAAGAAGATGGTTCGTATGAATGGGAAAATGTAGATTCTGAAAAGAGTGCCACAGAAAAAAGAGAAAGAGATAATGTTATTATAAAAACTATAGGAAAATTTGACGACTTCACAAAAGTTGTGCTTCAAGCTCAAAATGGAGAGGGTAACTATATAAGTATGAGTCAACAGCCTAAAAATGACTTAATAAATAAATACTTAGGTCTTGAAATTTTTAGAGATAGATATGACTTTGCAAAAAAGGTATTTAACGAAATAAAGGCCAAACAAAAAGTTCTTGGAAACCCAAAAGATTATAAGGAAAATATAAAAAATGAAGAAAAGCTATTAAAAAACAATGAACAATTAATATTAGGTTATAAAAAAGAAATTTTAGAAGTAGAAAAAGAGCAAGAAGAATATGATAAAAATATTTTAGAAAAAACTAAATCTATAATAAAAGTTGAAAAAACTGAATACAAAACTGTAGATGAAGTAAATTTGGCAATTTCTGAAATAAATAAAAATAATGAAAACACAAAAGGTTTAATTGATAATTTAGAAGATTGGATTTCTAAAAACTTCAAAAAAGAATTACCAGAAAAAAATGTTCTATCAATTTCTTTGATTGAAAATAATATAAAATCTAAAAGAAAGAATTTTCAAACACTTAAAGGTGAGTATGTTTCTTTAGAGAATTGGATTAAAGAAAATCCTAAACAAGAAGAAAAAAACATAGAATCAATAAATGGTAAAATTATTAATATAGAATCTGCATTATTGAAATTAAAAAATAAATTAGAAGTTTCAAAAGGAAAAAAGTGCCCCACATGTGGAAATGTAGAAAAAAAAGCAAACAAAGAAATTCAACAACAGTGTGAAAAAGATGTGTCAAGAGGAGGCGTTGCATTAACAAGTGCAAAAAAAGAATTAAAAATAGCAAATGACATATTAAAACATAATAACAAATTTGATAAAAATAATAACAAATTTGATTCACTAAAAAATTCATTAATATCTGTAAAAAATGAAATAGAAACTTTAAATAAAGATTTTGATATATCTAAAAATATATCAAAAATAAAAGAACACAATGCTTCTGTCGAGAGTAATTCAAAAAAGCTTGAATCTTTAAGAAAGGTTTTTTCTGAAAATGAAAAAGCTAAAGAAAATTTAGAAAAAGAAATAATAATAATCAACAAAAATAAAAAGGCCATTGAATCAAATGTGATTTTAGAAAAAGAAATAAAAGAGTTTGATTTCCAAAAGAAGGGGTGTAAACTTAGGGTTCATCAGTTAAATGGAAAAATTACCGAATCCAAATCAGAGATTAGTGTTGCAAAAAATAATGTTGAAAATTTTAAAGAAAAGTTAAAGCAAATTATTAATGCAGAAAAAAATTATAGCAAATATGCAATATATTTACAAGCAATACATAGAGATGGTATACCTGCAAGAATTATAAAAAATAAATTACCTATTATAAATCACAGGATTAATTCAATACTTAAAAATCTTGTTGATTTCAAAATAGAAATACAAATAAAAACAAATGGAGACATAAAAGAAATATTCTATTTCAACTCACCAGAAAAAGATGCTCTATCAATGTCACAAGCTTCAGGTTCACAAGTGTTCGTTGGTAGCGTTGCTATTAGAGATTCTTTGCATTTCGTCAGCTCTCTCACAAAGCCTTCTCTGTGCATTATAGATGAGGGATTTGGCTCTTTAGATGATGAGCTTACAATGGATATGGAAAATGTATTTGAATACCTTAAAAACAAGTATCAAAATATATTAATTATAACTCATAAAAATGAAATTAAAGATTTTGTTGATAATATAATTCAAGTATCTAAAGAAACAAAAGGACTTACTGAAGAACAGCTAAAAGAAAACCCAAAAGGAGGAGTTTCTATATTTAGTGTTTGCTATTAAGCTTCTTCGTTATCACCTTCTTGATTTGAAGCGATTCTAGTTTCTGGATTTTGGATAGGCTGTTCTAGCGGTCTTTCACCTGCTTCTTTAAATCTTTTTAGTTTAGATTGCTGCTCACCCTTTTCTTTTTCTCTTTTAAACAGTTCTTCTTGGAACTTTTTAATTTTGGATAAATCTGTAGAAACTTCTACAGTATTCATTCCTTTATCGTTTGGATTGTACCCATTTATTGGCCCTTGAAAAAAGTTTCCCGTCATCCACATGCCCTTAATATTATCAGCCTTAAATAATCTCCAAACATTTTTCGCTTCAGCGCTACGTATACCAGTTTCTTTGGCTTTAGATTCAGATTGACCATGTTTATGTATAGCTCTAATAACTCTATTTCCAGCTTTTGAAATTCCCATAGCAACAGGATAAATCAATCTATACTTCCCAGAAGGAGCTTTCATTTCATCTCCTTTATATAAAATTCCAATTTCACGACCTTCTTCTATAGCTTGACTCATTAAATCTAAATTAAAAGAAACTCTAGAATCACTGAGAGCAAGTGCGCTATTTACATCAACCTCTTCAGAAATTATGCCAGCTAATTCTTTTAATCTATTTTTATAAAGTTCAGATAAAATCATTTTTACTTATTTGATTTATTTTGTTTAAAATGCTTCCAGTTCTGTAGCTTTTTCATTTTTCTATAATCTTTTGATTTTTTTGTTATTTTGCTAGGTGTTAATATTTTTCCAATATTATTTTCATATTCATCATCAAACCAGAAAATTCCCTCATCTGGGTCGTAATCTTTATTGAAGTCTGGATTTTGGAACAATCTATCAAACATGTCAGTATATATAGTTGAAGCCTTTGCTGAACCACCAAGTCCAGGTCCAACATTTTCTTTTATGAAAACTTCATTTAAAACCTCTCTTACTATTTGTCTTATGTTATTCATTTTTTTTGTCAATAATTTTAATTTGACCATCTTCTATTTTTATTTTAAAATTAGAAGGGCATACATTTTCTAAATATCTTTTATAAGTTTGTAATGGATGTTTTTTATAGTTTAGTTTTTGGTCTATTTCTATTTGTTTTACTTTTGGAGCGTTTTTATCTTTTGGTTTTTCCCATTTTACAATATTAGATTTTTTAGAATTTTTAACAAAATCTAATTCATCAATAAATTCCCACATCTTAGAACCTTCTTTTCTTTTATAATAAACATCTCCACCAATATTTCTTATTTGATATTCATATTTATTTTTATTTTTTGATTCTTCTAAAATACCAGATAAGTCTTTAAGTCTTTTCTTATATGATTCTGATAAATTCACTCTATTTAAAGTATATATTTAATATAAATATTAATAAACTTTACTTTTATGATTATTAAATTAAATTGTAATAAAAATGCATTCTAGAGCTGAAATAATAAAGAATCAAAAAGAGTTTTCGTATTTTATAAAAAAGGGTCTAAAGAAAGATTTTTTCAACTCTAAACAAGAGCTAAAAAAAATTGAAACAGAAGATGTATATATATTAAATGAAAAAAAAAATTTAGAAAATAGATTTGAAAAAATAAAAATAGAAAAAGAAATAAGCATATTTTTTATAAATGAAAAAAATATATATCCAAAATTTTACGCATGGTGGGATGAGGATAGTGAAAAAGTAGAAATATTACTATATGAAACCAGATAGAAAAAACACAAAAACAATACTAATAGACCTCTCTTATAAAGGTTCATCAAATGAGTTTGAAGAATTTTATGGGTACACGGTAACATATCAAGAACTAGAGCAGCAAAGCTATATAGAATTTAAAAGTATAATGTTCGAAAAAATTAATAAAAAAATAAAATTTAGAAAATATGGAAGATTAGGCCCTGTATTAACTATAAAAGCTAATATGTATGAATCAGAAATAGAAAATTTTGAAAATTTAATCAATAATAATAAGATTGAGACTATTTATGGTTGGATTGTTAAAGATGTAACTTTAATAACTGATGAAGATAAAGATTTAGAAAAAATAAATTTAGAAGAATCAAATTATCAAGATGAATATTCTATAGAAGAAAATGTTGACAATATAGATATAGGGGAAGATTTAAATTAAAATAACTACTATGAGTGAAAAAGGAAACAATAAAAAAGAAATGCTAGATAGGTTTAAACAAATGGGAATACCAACTCCAATGACACCTGTTAAAAACCCAAAACCTAATCCAAGCGACCCAGAAAAAGCTAGTAAACTAGATGAAATAAGAAATGGTTCTTTAAAAAATAACTTTGCTAAATTTATAGAGAAAGCTGAAAAAACAACGGCAGCACCAGTTTCATTACCAGTTCCTAAAGTTGGAAAAAACCCTAATGAAAAAGCAAAAAACGCACCTCAGATAAGTTCTTTTGCGAAAAAATCTAGTTCTGAAGCATCTATGCTTGAAAATATTATGTATGGAGATTCTAATTCGACTGCTAATTATTCACAAAATTCTGAAATTAATAATTTTGGACCTCAAAATGTTGATACTAGGTCTAAATTGCAAGCTAGGTTAAAGCAAAAACAACAAGAATCTCAAAATAACAATTTCAACAATCAAGAAATGACTGGAATTAATTTAACTGAAGTTGAATTGAATGAAAAAATAACAAACATAGCAAAAGATATTTCTAAAAAAATGATAAAGTCTGTTTTGTTAGAGTTTTCAAAATCAAGTGGAGGATTAATAGTGGAAAGTAAAAACATTAAAAAAGCTGAAATTGTTGGAAAGAATAAGGTTAAAATAAATGGAAAAACATATAAGTTAACACTAGAAAAATAATGGTTGAATCAAGTTATAAAATAAAAACTGAATTAGTAAAAGATAAACCGTTTATTACTGTCGAAATGTCTTATAAAGACAGGTTTTTTGATGATAAATATAGTTTAATGGGTAATTTATATGAAGATAAAATACCTTTTTGTATAATAAAAAACAACAAATCATTAACCTTAAAAGAAGCTACATTTTATAATGATAATAATATAAACAAAAGCTTATTTATGGAAAATTTATCTAAAATAGTTAATGACTATGATTTTGTTGAAGATTTTAAAAAAAATCATTTAGAAAATTTTACAAAAGATTTATGTGAATTTATAAACAAATGTAATTCATCAATGATTTCTAATAACAAATTTCACGAAGGCTACAAAGACAAACTAAAAGGAATGGCTGGAATTAATCAGGCAAACAAAAATTTAAGATAAAATGTTACTAAAAAAAGGAGATAGAGGAGCCGAAGTAAAAGAGGTTCAAAAAGCTTTAGGATTAAATGCTGATGGTATTTTTGGCTCTTACACTGAAGCTTCTGTAAAAAAGTATCAAAGACAAAACAACCTAACCCCAGATGGCATTGTCGGTCCAAAAACTTATAAAAAATTAGTTGGCGAAAATATGGATGCTGATACTGATAGGTTTGGTTATGATGATAATAATGATACTGATAATAAATTAAAATATTTAGGCTCTTACATTACAGAAGATAATTTAGAAATAGATAGAGCTTATTTAGATTCAGATGAATATGTTAGAACTTATGGAAAGTTAGAACCTGAAAATTTCTTTATTCACCATACTGCTGGGTGGAACAATCCTTATAATACAATTAATAGCTGGAATAAAGATAGTAGAGGGCGTGTTGCAACACAATACTGTATTGGTGGAACAAGTATTAAAAAGGGAAAATATGGCGATGACAAGTATAATGGTACTGTTGTGGAATGTTTTCCTGATGATTATATAGGTTGGCACTTAGGTAAAGTTGGTAATTTTAATATGTCAAAATATTCTTCTGCTGTTGAAGTAAATAATTTTGGTTATGTTACTAAAAAAGGAGATAAATATTATAATTATGTTAATGTTGAAGTTCCAAAAGAAATGGTGTGTGATTTAGGTTATGAATTTAGAGGTCATCAATATTGGCATGCCTATACACCAGAACAAATAGAATCTTTAAAGTTATTAATAAAGCATGTTCAAAAAATATATCCTAAAATAGACATGCAAGCAGGTATTCCACAATTGCTAAAAGATGGAGTAAGTCCTAAAGAAGCTTTTGAATTTAATGAAGACGCTTACTATGGGAGAGTAAAAGGTTTGTGGTCACATACATCTGTAAGAAAGGATAAATATGATATGAGCCCCCAAGAAGAGTTGATTGATATGTTAAAGTCTATTTAATTAGTACTTCTTTTTTTATTTCATATTTATTATATATGAAAGAATTTGTAGTAATATCTGAAGCTTCTGGTAAAGAATTAACTAAAACTCAAGTAAAGAAAATAGTTAAAGATGAAATACAAAGAGCTATGAAGAAAACTCTAGACAAAGAAGGTGTTAGAGATATTGTTAGAGATATGATGATTAAACAATATAGATTTTTCTGGGAAAAGAAAAGTTTTTGGGTAAATAACATTTAGAATGAATAAAGAAGATTTAGAAAAACTAATAGATATTGAAGTTTCAAAAGTATTTTCGGACGAACCACTAAAAGAGCCAGAAAAAAAAGTTGAAATAAGCAATGAGAAAAATATAAAACAAACTAATCTAACAGAAGATGAGTTAGATGAAATATTATTTGGTAAAAAAGAAAAAAAATAAAATGGCGGCACAAATAACACAGGCAGAAATAAATGAATTAAAAAAACAATTCGAAGAAAAAATAGGAAAATATACTGTTAAATTTCATAAGGATGAGAATGGTGAAGAAACATTTAAGGCTTGGTATAGTCCTGTAAAAGATGCTTTTTGGTCTGGTACTGTTGTTTTAGAAAAAGATTATTTTATTAAATGGTCATTCTCTTTAATTAATGGGTTTAAAGTTTTAGAAGCCACATTTAAAATAAATGATGAAAATAAAGACATTATATCTATGATAAAAAATGTATATGATATTTGGTATGAAAACTTAAATTCATCTATTATGGCAGCTGAAGATGAAAGTTCAGAATTAGGAGGTGAAGAACCTGTTTCTACTGAAACAGGTGAATTAGGAGATGTTGAAGAAGAAATAGAGGGGGAAACTGAAGAAGAAGAAGGTCCAATATCTGAATCTAGAACAAAATCAGGAAGAGAAAAGATTATAAATAATAGCTCTGACAGAATGAAAAGATTAGCTGGTCTTAAATAAAAAAAGCATTTCAGAAATAAAAAAGCCCCGTTTAAAACGAGGCTTTTTTATTTAATCTAATATTGTTTTAATTTTTAGCTATTTTCCAACTTTGTAAAGCACTACTTTCAACATCTCTTGTTGGTTTATAAACTTTAAAAGTATATTCTCTACCAACCGTTAAATCAGGATTTCCTTGTAGTTCTACATAGTCACCAGTATTTAAATGGTCACTCTCAAATCCATCTGTAACAAGAAATAGCGCATCCAAAACTCTTCTAAGCTTTAAAGTTCTTCCTTCAAAGTTTAATATTAAAATTTCACCAGGTTTAGTATCAAAAATAGTTTCTGAAGACTCCGAAGTTTGTGTCATTACAGCTTCCACTTCTTCATTTTCATTTAATTTATATAACTCTTTGTTGATGTTATTTAATCTATTTTTTAAACTCTCTTTTTTAGCATAAGACTTAACAGACTCTTTTATAAGATTTTTAAGTTCAGATTTAGTTACTTTCATTTTGAAACATTTTATAATAAATATTAGCTTTTTTTCTTTTTTTAACTTAAATTGCAATTATTATGTCAAATAACAAAGTTATAATAACAAAGCTTAAGAGTAATTTTAAAATAAAATATAATTACAGAAAAAGCTTAAGCGATTTCATAAAATCATTTCCTGAAGAGCAAAGGCAAATAAAAGTAGACCATATCCAAAATTCAGATGGAACATCATATGAAGATTGGTATAGAGTTGTTTCCAAAAACTATATAGGAAAAGTAATATCTTTTATAAAAGATAATGGAATACCATTTAATTTTACTAACTTATCAGATAAAGAAGTTGAAGAGCTTAAAAATGAATTTTTATTAAGACAACAAAGGCTTGTAGAGTCTTTATATTTAAAATCTAAAAACATAAAAGTTTCTCATGTCGATTTTTCTTTTATGAAAATAGAGCCTTATAAATATCAAAAGCAAGCTGCCATATTTTTTGATGCTTGTGCAGGAAGAGCCTTGTTGGGAGACCAACCTGGTGTTGGAAAAACTGCGTCAGCTATGACTTTTTCCTGCTGGAAGAAAGAAAAAACAATAATAATATGCCCAGCCAATCTAAGGTTGAATTGGAGAAGTGAAATATTAAAATTTACTAATGAAAAAGCTTTTGTTTATAAGTGGAAACCAACTAAAAAGTCTGGTAAAATAAATTATAACAAAGAAGAATCTCTGTTTCATATTGTTAGCTATAGCTCTTTAGATTCATATATAAAACTAATGATGTCTCATACTTGTAAAAATGTATTTTGTGGATGGAAAGAAAAGAATGAAAATAAAAGGTATAAGGATAAAACTTGTCCAAACTGTGGCGTAAGAGCAGTTGTTAACTCTAGAGTTACTAAAGACGTTATTTTTACAGAAGATAAACTAGGAAACAAGCTCAACCCAGAAGATTATAAAATATTAATAATGGATGAGGCTCATTATATAAAAAATAATTCTGCAGATAGAACAAAAATAGTAAAAAAAGTATTTAAAAACATACCACAAAGACTTTTATTAACTGGTACTGCAATAAAAAGTAGGCCATATGAATTCTTTTCCCTATTAAACTTTTTATACCCAGAAGAATGGACTAATCAACATTCGTTTGGGGTAAAATACTGTGCAGCAGAAAAAAACAACTTTGGATGGGACTATAATGGAGCTTCAAATTTAGATGAATTATTTGAAAGAATTTCACCATTCTTTTTGAGGAGGTTAAAAAAGGATGTATTAAAACAGTTGCCACCAAAGACATTCACATCCATTCCAATAGAGCTTTCAAACATAGAAATGAGAGAATACAATAAAATTAAAAAAGGAATTAAAGAAGATAGAATTCAAGATGACCAAGATGCAGATAATCGAATGAATCACTTAACTAGAATACAAAAATTGAAACAATTTACTTCTGATTTAAAAATGAAAAGAGCATTTGACTTTATAAAAGACATAGTTGATGGAGGAGAAAAGGTTGTAGTTTTTAGTCAATATAAAAAAATTTCATATGATATTGCTGAAAAATTTAAAGATATTTCTGTTGTCTTTAATGGAGATAAAAATATAGAACAAAAAAACAAAGCAGTTGAAGAGTTTATGAATAAAAAAAACATAAAAGTTTTTTCAGGAACTATAGGAGCTGCTGGAGTTGGTATTACATTAACATCAGCCAGTATTGCTATATTTATAGACCAACCATGGACTTCAGCTGACCGCGAGCAAGCAGAAGATAGAATTCATAGAGCATCATCAACATCAGATAAGATTCAAATAATAAGATTAATATGCCAAGACACTATTGATGAAGATATAGACAGTTTATTAAATCAAAAATCATCTATACTATCTAAAGTTTTAGATGGAAAAGAATTTGAGCAGACAGTAGAAGTTAAAGATGGTAATATATTCGGAGATTTAATAAAATTATTATACAATTAAAAATATGAAAAAACTAAACACTATTTTATACATTCTCATTTTGAGTTTCTTAATTACAGGATGTGCAGATGTAAGTCCTAACGCAATCGATTGTGTTAATGAATCTTCTTATGGATTCTTTGGAGGTTTATGGCATGGGCTAATATCAATATTTTCTTTTATAGGAAGTTTGTTTATGGATGATGTGGCAGTGTATGCCTATAACAACAATGGAGCCTGGTATGATTTTGGGTTTTTACTGGGTATTGGCGCCTTCGCTTCTAGTGCAACAAAGTAGTAATTTGACAATTAAAATAAAAAACTTTGCAACTTCTAAAGTGTTTTATCGTTATAACATATATAATTCTAAATTTTTATTTATATTTACATAAGATAATGAAAAATCATAACTCAATATCAATATCAAAAAGGATAAGACAAAATTATCCCTGTCTAGATATTGTCTAATTTTGAGTAAATATTATTTTTGATTAGAAAAAGGTCTGGACGTGGTTCAGGCCTTTTTTGTTTATATACTCTAGTAGTTCAGTTGGTGAGAACGCCAATCTTATACGTTGGAAGTCGCTGGTTCAAGTCCAGCCTAGAGTACTAAAGTTAGGTAAGAATCAGTGTTGTACACCGAGTTTTATTAACATTTGCCTCAAAAGGGTTTAAACATAAATTGACAGGAAAGAGTGGAAGCTTAAAAAGACTAAACTGAATTTCTGCCTAACTTTTTAATTTTGTAATTTTTTTGTAACTTTGTCGTTACATAAGAAAAGGTTCTTTGAAATGTTGGAAAAGTAATTTAAATGGACGGGTAGCTCAGTTGGATAGAGCATCTGCCTTTAAGCGTAAATAGGAGCTAAATAGTGGAAACGCTATTGTGCACAAACCCTCAAATTCGGTGAAGCCTTTAAAGTGGTAATACCGAGCCAAGCCCAAACGGGAAGGTGTAGAGACTTGACGGGGGTTGTCTAAGTCACTTTGTGATATGATTGAGATAAAGTCCAGACCACAAACGAATTTTCGGTAGTGAAAACTATAGTTGGTAAGCTAAGCAGACGGTCGAAGGTTCGAATCCTTCCTCGTTCACCATTTTAGGAGTACGTGCCCTTATAAATATCCCCGCAGGAGGCTAGTGTTTTATCATAACATGAATAGAAGTGGTTAGCACCATAAATGAGTGGGTAGTTGATGCCGTATCAAGAAATCAAACAGGAACATATCCTGAACATAAGTGTAGCTCTAACCTTATTACTACAGGGACAGCCCTTTTGGGTTGAGCGTTTTTTTTTACATTGCCGCAATCACTTTATCCAACTCCTCTTCTTCTAAATCATAAAATGACCTTTTTCTATTAGCATTTCTTGTTAGAATTAGCTCTTCATTTTCTTTGTCTATATACCATATTTTTTTCTCTAATTTTATTGTAGGCAAATCTATAGCTAATAAATTAAGTTTTCTGTTTGAGCTTATAGCATTTTCTATCTCATGTTTACTTACTCCATATGATTTTGCTAAAAATCTATACAAGTCAAACCTTCCCTTTCCACCTCTATGTAGCGTATAACAGTCGGAAGACATCTCTTTTGGTGGACAGACTTTTTGACCATCTTTTACATCTTCTATTCTAGTATCTTTTAAATTGTTTTTAATCCACTTAATAGCTTTTCTCATTTCTTTAGCATCAGCATGACTACCTCCAGCCTCTTCTATGTTACTAAATGTCTCTTGTATAATTTCTCTAACTAGATATTTTAAATCTTTTTTGGTCATTAAAAATATGTTTATTATAATAAATATTTAAATTTTTATTATATTTGTGTTATGAAAAAAGAAAAAATAGAAAATATACTATCCAACATCTCAATGGCACCATCTTGTATAGATATGGGCTGGGTTTGGAGGGTTACAAGTTTAGGAAAATATGGAAATACATTTGCTCTATCGTTTAAAAGGCCTGATACACATACAGGTTTAATTGGAACCGGGTATGGGAGGGAGTGGTTTATTCCTAATGATGCAACTGAAAAATTTATAGTAATGACCGCATGGCTTTCAATAGATTTAATTTTAAGACATGAGGCAATGGAAGCCATTCATTATAGTGATGTAAGAATATTAGACCCACATAAATCTCTTGACGAATTGGCTTACCCAAATAAATTGGGACAAAAAACTGAAACCAAATTACAAGATTCATCAATAGAAGAAGTTTAGTTTTTAAAAATTGTAACATTTTAAAAAATAAAACGTTATAATTATTGAATATTAAAAATAAAATTTTATATTCGTATCAGATTTAGAAAAATAGAATATATTTAGTAATAATAAAAATTAAAAACTTTTGCAACTTACAAGTACACATATCGCAAATTATTGTTCCAATTCGAAAGTCTTTGGAAATACAACGATGAGTCATGATGATAATAAATCAAGATTTAAAAGGGTGTGCTATGATGTAAGTTAAGCGCATAAAATAACTAACGTTATACACACCCGAACAAGTAAAGTTGTTCGGGTTTTTTTGTGCTTAAAAATTAAAAGGAAAGTGAAGCAGCTCCATTGGAGGGGCGGGCAGTCTTGAAAACTGTAGGGCATTAAGTTGTCTGGGGGTCGGTTCCTCCGCTTTCCGCCAGAACTAAATAAATATTTGTTATGACTAAAGTGAAAATAAATGAAATACCAGATGAAGAAAGATTAATCTTTTTAAAAAGAGTTAATAGAGAAGATTTTGAAGAATTTTTTGATGACTATTATCATATATTAGAACAAATGGCCATAAAAAAAGGATATACTAATAATGAAATAAAATTTATAATAGAAGGAAAGTATGTCAATGCTTATGTGTTAATAGATTTAGTAATATGATTGGAGAAGTGGCAGAGCGGTAATGCAGCACCCTGCTAAGGTGTACAACAGAAATGTTGCGAGAGTTCGAATCTCTCTTTCTCCACACAGTCCCTCGTAGCTCAGTTGGTTAGAGCTTCCGCCTTTTAAGCGGAAAGTCACAAGTTCGAATCTTGTCGGGGGAACAGAAAAAGAAAACGTTCTTTGAAATTAAAATATTGTCTACGGCTATATATTTAGATACTTCTATTCGCTGTAAACGACGGTGTGTAGGTTCGAATCCTACTCTCCCCACAAAATATACCCAAACGGGTATATTATACGTGAATGCATATAAAATTATACCCAAACGGGTATATTATACATACGTGAATGCATATAAAATGGGGAGATAGCTCAATTGGTAGAGCACGAAATTACTAGTATAATTTCCGTAGACATATATGGTAGGAATAGCTCAGTTGGTTAGAGCATCGATTTGTGGTGTCGAGGGTCGTGAGTTCGAATCTCATTTCCTACCCAATTATGGATGGTGTGGTGTAATGGTTGCATATTTGCCTGTCACGCAAAAGGTCGGGGTTCAAATCCCCCACCGTCCGCCATGCTTCTTTAGCTCAGTGGTTAGAGCGTTCGCCTGTTAAGCGAGGGGTCCTTGGTTCAAATCCAAGAGGGAGCGCAATAGGAGTATAGCTCAGTTGGTTAGAGCGCTTGTTTTACATGCAAGAGGCCTTTATTGGTTAACGTGGGTTCGAATCCCTCTACTCCTACAAATGGGGATGTAGCTCAGTTGGTAGAGCAAAGGACTGAAAATCCA
>Ga0233415_10000692_pt1 | contig 15484 bp, 8 predicted proteins | sample Na_anoxic_12_MG_FD_188631 | JGI IMG/M metagenome (GOLD analysis project Ga0233415, IMG submission 188631) | Seawater microbial communities from Saanich Inlet, British Columbia, Canada - Na_anoxic_12_MG | ecosystem: Environmental > Aquatic > Marine > Inlet | place: Canada: British Columbia... | reverse complement strand
ATACCTAAGAGAAATAACGGGTTTGAACACCAAGCAGATTGTCAATAGTCTAAATAAGATAAGGATGAAATACCGAGGGTTCAAGCAGGGATGGGATGAGCAATAAAATGAAAAACAGTTTTTTCCACCATTTAGAAGAAGCGATCACCAATATAAAGAGTGATCGCTCTGTCGCTACTGAATTGCTCAATGATGTTTCCGAATACATTGGGCAAAACAAAGAGAGGCATAAGGATGTTGGTCAGGTCGCTGCTAAGTATCTTGAAACCCTACAGAGATCAAACGAGCAACTAGTTAAACTAACAGGGATGTTACAGAAGATGCAAGACAGCGAATATGGCGATCTAAGTTCAGACGACAAAGAAACCTTATTTGATTCGCTGGAAGGAGAAAACAATGGGAACCCAGAATAATGACGAAGAAGAATTGTTTACATATACAGAATATGGAGTTATCAACGAAAATACCTATACGCAAGATCTGGAAATTACCGAAAACAGGAATGATGATGATCCTTTTACAGTAATGCAGAGTCGCATTCGCGACTTGTGGTCGGAACGAAATGTTGGGATGGTGCAAAAGACAGCAACAATAACAAAGGTTATGTACAGCACCAAGATCGAATCCGAGTGCCCACAGGGGTTCTATGGTTGTGCAATAATGGTCCCGGAAATGGGCGACACGGATGTTATTGAAAAATTTCCGCTCGGTATAGAAGCACAATCTTCGGCAGTGACAAATTTCTCAAGAAGGGCTGAGGGATATTTATCCTCAACTCCCAAAATAAATCAGGAGTGCCAGATTTTGGTGCCGACAAATGCTGACACTAGTGTCATGTGCAAACTTATTTCTCTTGGCGACACCGCTGGGATAAATGCCGTATCAAAACCCCTGGCAAATAGCACATCCGCGCAAAGTGCCTTCGTCGCTGATGGTCCAGAACCCGCAGACCCACCCGCGGCCGCACCGGAACCGTCATCTCCACCTGCCCCCGCACAGGAGAGTTTCGATTTCAGTGAAACCGCCTTGGAAGATTATGAGGCCGAACTCGCAGCCACCGCGGCCGCCACCGCCCCCACCCCCGCCGCCTTCCCCGGCTCGACATCCCCTCCTGCACTGAGGGCAACTGCCAATGGCGAAACAGGCCTGATCCCACCAAGGGGCGGACCTTCATGACGAATGATACCCTAAGAGTATATAGGAATTCTGCTTTCCTGTATTCAAAGTTTGCATTGGAGATATCAGAGTTGCTCCTCGTTATAAAGCAAGAGGGTATGCCGTTTATTTTATATGAAACATACAGAACACCCCAGAGGCAGAGAAAGTTGCACAAGAGCAAGTTCAGTACAAGCCATGAGATTCTTATGAACCCGCATGTCAATGGGTTAGCAGTTGACTTTTTGTTTGATAAAAGAGCAGTGCAAAATACAAATAGTGATTCGAAGACAATACAGCAGATAGTGGAAAAGGCATTAGAAGCAATGACCGACACCGACGAAAGAAACGAAGTATACAACATAGGCACAAACTTGATCCCAGAAGCAGGAAGTAAGGTGAGAACAGTTGAGCAGGATGCCGTCGTGCTTGGATCGTGGTTAAAGTTGGGAAAAATGATAGATAGACAGTTTCCGAATCTGGTATGGGGGGGCAACCAAAATATAAAAGAAGGGCAACTGATCGGCACCGATCCGCCCCATGTTGAATTTAGAGAAGCAAAGAATTTAATAAGAAGCAAAGTCGCGATAAGGCAAATTAGAGATAGAGGTGCACCAGGACTAAGATAGCAATATAGAACGGAGGAGAAAAAAGATGGCAGAAGAAACACCGAGCAAGCAAAGAAAAAACATGGTAGGATTGCAAAATATACCAGCACAAGATAAAACCCTTTATAGGTTTGAGTGTGAAGAAGAGGTAAAGCAACTACCAGATGATATCAAGGCGACACAGAAAGGTATCGCTGGCATGTTCTCCTGCGAGGCAATCCCTACTCTTGTTCCGATGGATGTCGATACATTAATTCCGGTCCAACCAAGGACAAACGCACAAATAGTTTTTACGAAGGATAGACCTGGAAGTCGTTTTAGTGGAACCGGCGGTGCAGCAGATACTCGCGCCGCTGCCATCGATATTGTTGTAGGGAGAATGGGTGCGAAGGCCTCTGGAAAAGATCAACTTGTGGATCCAAACTTTACACACGACGCTGCAAGAATATACATAAGTCAGAAATCCGACGTCGATACAAACTTTAAACTAAAAGATGGTGGTGTTGGAAATGCTAAGGGTAGATCTGCTATAGCATTAAAAGCAGACGGTATCAGGATAATAGCCAGGGAAGGGATCAAATTGGTATCCGGAACCGATGAAGGTAATTCTCAGGGCGGCGACATAAAGAGCATATACGGCATAGATATCATAGCAGGGAATCAAGATGGGGAACTGGAGCCAGTGGTAAAGGGGAAAAGAATCGTGGCATGCCTGGACAAATTGGCGGATATTATGGCAGAGGTTAATGCCGCTGTAAAACACGGGTTCCTCGTCCAATCGGAATTCAATCTCGCCATACAGAACCATTTTCACTATTCCCCGTGGTACGGAAATCCAGCGCTACCATCTGATGCATGTCAGGCAAAAGGTGCCACAACCTCAATGGAGCATTTGCAGCAAACGCAAAGATCCTTAACATCCAACAGGCAAAACATAGCGGCGTGGAAGCAAAATAATCTCTGTGAATCAGGTAGGGATTTTGTTTTGAGCCGATGGAACAGATCTAACTAGAAAAAACAATGGCAAAGATATTCCCACCAAAAGTCAAAAAAGCACAAGAAACCAACACAGCACAGAAGTATGTTGTTGTTGCTGAGGCCTCCTTTTCACAAAGTGATTGGCGATATAAAAATGTTAATAAACCTTTTGAAGTATATGATCCAAGGTCATATGGCATCGTAGTACGATCTAGTAGGTTTATCGAACAACAGATCTATGATTCCAGCGGCAACATTATACAGAGCAACTTTGTTGGAGAAATAACATTTGCAATACGAAGGGTGTTACATTATTATAACAAGATAGTTACCGATATCAATATTGAAGCACTAAGACCAGTGACTATCCTACAAGGCATAGAGATAGCTATGGAGGGAGGGGTTGGTAATCGATACTATATTTTGATTGACGCTGCTTCCTTTGATGCAATCCCAGACAAAGGTAGTTATATTCTCACTCCGATGACGAAGAGGACATCCATCGGCGCCTTAGCAGAGGAATATAGAGAATACTTCAGAGTAACTGATCGCACAGGCAGAGGTCACAGAGCAAGAATAGCAGAGATACTGAGGACCAACGGTGTTGATGTTCTGTCTGCTCAAAAAGTAGATGTCGCAGAATGGATTTATAGAGTCAATTATGGGGTAGTGGATCCTCCTGGGAAAGATGCGAAATTCAACGCAGGATCGGAGATATACCTCCCGAGAACAGAACCGGATTTCACCAAGGTTATCGTGGGAGGTCAAGAGATTGAGCTTACCATAGGAGAAATAAGCGACAATATTGATAAACTCGTATCGATGATGGAAACATATAGAGATCAAATCCGTGGATCAGATCTCGTATGTAGAAGCTTGAACATGAATAAGCAGATAGGATTATTGAAGGAGTTCTACCCAAGACTCGAATCCCACTTTAGAAGCAACGATTATAAAATCACCAATTTTTTCCCCGATATGGTTCGCATCGGAATTGATGAGAATTATTTCCTCATCTATGTAGGACTGACTGTGACTGTAGATGGTAGTACGGCTTACCTAAACAAGGCACTTCCAGGATTGGCAGTAGAGTCACCATTCAACGATCCTAGGACGATGAACCTCATCGCAAACCTGGTAGAGATAAGTTTGCTGAATCCCGATTTCCTTAGTTGGGAAGATTTTGTTAGCAGGTATGTGTTTCCAGAGGCGAAAATAGAAAGTAGAGAGGTGATTGACCAACTTAACGATTTACGGCAGAGTCCGATGTCTATATTGGAACAACTGTCGAATAGGTTTGATAAGTTCCCCATTAAAAGCGATAGGACTCTAGGGGAAGAAAATGATATTCTAGCAACACCAAAGTTGCTGACAGCAATAGCAACACAGCAGGCCGCCGCATTTCGCGGCACTGGTGATGCTGTTTTTCAAAACTTGGGTTCTATAGCGACGAAGATTGGGGATCCAGCTGACACTGCTTGTAGCGCCGCCGAAACAGTATACTCAGAACTTCTTAATAAAGTTGATTATAGGGGATTGGCGGCCGCCGCCCTTGAGTGCTTGATGGAGCAAGTTCCTTATGATTGCACGGATATTATCGCCGTTATCGCAAACTTGGAGGCAACGACAATTGTTGACACCAACAACCTCGGCACTGAAACTGTCGGTGTCAAGGGGTTAGAAGGGGTAAATACGGTATTCAAAAACAGGATGAAACCAGAAAACGAAATTTTCGCAGACGAGGCGCTAGCTGTCGCAGCATCAAAAGATTTCACCCGTTATCTTGACAAATATGGTTATAAGCTTTATGAGACTCTAGCAGAAGAAAATGCAGAAAAATCAAAAGGAGAAATATATCTCGTAGCACTAGAACACGTACTTAGCATCCACGGCATCGATTACGATTCGATACTTCAGGAGGTTTGTGGGCTCCTATCTAATCCAACTAAGTTAATACCAGATCGATTCACTATTCCGACATTATTTTTCCCAGATAATCTTCCGACAGTGGACATAGATGGGGGATTTATAGCATCGATAGAAAAAGCCATGTTGGATGCGGTTATCGCCATAATTGTGAACATGGTTAATGGACTCATAAGCACACTGTTGAATAACTGCATCGAAGCATCCCAACTTGCTGACAACGTTCTTGCCGATGATGCTAATGCTTCGACTAATAATGCAGACTTGGCCGCCGCCATAGCATCTAATGTTGGTGATGATAATTTCGCCGATATTCTCGCTGATTTAGTTAATTCTTTCCCCGGCGCCCCACCACAGACAGGGATAGACTCGGCACTCACTGGATCGACGAACACAGAAATCGACGACACCATCGGGATAACCACCACTACTGGCGACCAAATCGCCACAACTAAAATCCAGGCGATACAAGATTTTTTCGCAGTCCTGAAGAGTGCATTTTCGGCAACAGTGAATAATATGCAAATCATCAGTTTACTACAGGAACTCGCCCCCGATAATGTGGTTGAGGCGGTTGTTGATATCCTGAATGGAAATCGTGGGCCATTTCCTTACGGGGCAGACTTAGAGTTTAGTTTGGCAGCAGACATCAACTACGGAGATCCTCATACCAACGTTAGGGAGATGTTTAAACTAATAGCACAATATGTCGAGATTCAACCAATAATTGAGGATTTGAATGTTATAGCTGGTAAGGTTGGGTGCACCGATCTAAACGATTTTATTTCACAGCGTGTTCCTCTGTGGTGCGGCGCAGTGAGCCCAGAAAACATACCTGGTGTTAGCACCACTGTTCTAGAAGACAATACTAGAACAATAGAAGATCTTTGGTGTATCGTTTTGGGTTGTCCCGAACTTATTCCCGAGATTTCTGATCCTCAGTGCACTGATATTGTTAGTGCCACCGGAGCCGTATCTAGAGATCCATACTCTTTCTCGCATATGCTAGCACATGTGGTTAAAAATTTGTTCGACCCAGTATATATGGCATATGATTCTTCTGCTTTAACAGTGCCAGATCCATACTATAGAGATGTGCAACATACTAAGACAATAAATAGAACAATAAGGGCAGATGGTAACATCAGTCTCACATTTTTCAACTTTAGCAAACTACAAGAAGAAGCGGTAGAACTGCCATTCAGTAACCTTGGCAAATCATTATCTGGAGACGATTTCTTCAACACTGTGACTGTCATGAACCCAGAATTCAAAAGGCTTCTCGCAACAGGGTATATCCCAGAACGCGGCAACCCCGATGGATCTTTTGGACCATATACAACCGCCGCCGCGAAGGATCCAGCCGCTCCTGCTGCTTCTTCTGACTCTCTCCCTCCCGTAGTTATTAATGAAAATGTAGCAGAACTCGCGCCATTCTCTAGACACATTCTTGGATCCATTGATGATTCTTTGCGGCTTTACCATGGATTTGAAGTTCCTAGCGGCGATCCAACCCTTTCCTTCTTTCTGAGCGAGCCAATAAACAATAACGACTTAAGTCAATTCGAACAAACAATAATGAGACTTGATTTGTTAAAGGATAATAAGTTTCGGTTACAGGTCGGTAAAATGTCACTCGCCAAAAATATCCCGCCACAACAACCAGCACCGGGGTTTTCTAGTATTACAGTGCCTGTGCCAGCTTTCACACTGACAGCAGATTCTGGGATAGTCGAGGATGCTATATACGACACAGAGTATTCAGGAGTAAATGTTCTCCCAGAAAAGGCAAAAGAGTTGCAGGCATATCTAGAGAATCGTGTCCCACCCGTAGAGGGCGAGGCATCACAGGTCAAGTTGCTTGCGGAATTTATGATGAATATCTTCGATAATGGCATCCGCACTTTCGAGTTTGGCAACAATGCCGGACCCGATGGGTGGTTTTATGGACCCATCAAGAGCTTCAGCAAGAATGTGATGCTCCCAGATATTACAAAGCAAATGTCATTTGGCATCGGAAAAGCATGCGTTGAATCCCCTATGCTGCGGTTCACAAAGAACAACAATGCTCCCTATATGGCACTCGTTGATTGGGCACCGATTCCATCCGAAGAGGAAGCAGAGTGCGGATACGATCCCCACATTTTGTCGATAGATACAATGGTTAAGAGAGTTATCGAGCAATATGAAGAAATTATTGAGTGTGCCGACCCCGCCAAGCAGATTAGTATAGGCGGTCAAGGAAGAGACGGACTATCTGCACTAGAAGAAGCAACGATGGCAGGATTGGTGATGACTACTTTGAGGGCATATGCCCTAGAACAGTTGTTTCGAACGATTTTCCCGATTTCTGCTTATCCGTGTAATGATATATTAACACCCATTCAGATTAGGTTTATTGTTGATAAGGTGAAAGAGAAACTTTCCGAGAAGAGTAAAAGTTACTATAACGCATTTCTTGAACAATTAGAGGGAGTATACGCCGGTAGAATGAAAGACTTTAGTGCTTTTGGTACCATACCAGATGTCGTTGCCGCCGGAAAAGAACTTGGGATTGAGTGGGTGTATGCAGACTGTGCACGGATAGAATATGAAGATGGTATTCGCGAAGAACCCTTCGTAACAACCCCATCGGGGGAGATAGTTCTCGTTAGCAAGATCACAGCAGCTGCCATTCGTGAGCAACTGTCAAATCTTCCACTAGCAGATGATCTTCCTGGATTTGGGGGTTCGGTGTCTGATTTGTTCAACCCAAGATCTTCGGTTTCCGACACCGGCACTGATTTTGGATCCGCAGAATCCCCCGCATCATCCCTGCCACCGGGCGGACCTGGTTTTGGAACTGACGACAGACCTTCGGCTTCCGACACCGGCACTGATTTTGGATCTGCAAGATCAACAACAGACGGCAGGATACCACCATCGGCAGAAGGAGCTTCTGGCGGCACTGTAGAATCAACAGGAGATTCGACATCGACCTCCACATCAAGAAGACCGCCAAAGTGGGAAACTTGCACCATAAGAGGGGCAGTTCGCGGCACAACAATACAAGGATATCGAGCATATGGTTCAGATGATCCTTGCATTCCGGGACCAATCCCATCCGACACTGCCAAGGCACCAGCAGACGATACACCCGCAGTGGCCATCATTGAGGCATCTCTTGATCCTGAATTGGAGGCATCCCTGCATATCCATTCTTGCGAAATTACTCCGGGAGATCTTCAATCTGGCACACCCGCCGTAAATGGGTATCGTGTTGATAATGGAGCTTGCATATATAGCACTTATGACGATGCGAGAGATGCTTACGATACATCGCAGACTTCCGCTACAGGCACCACTTTGCCGGCAAAATTTGAGATTGTTGATGCCAGTTCTAATATTCCTATAACCGAAGAGCCACCAGGCAGTCAGGGAGATTCCGGCGGCACTGTAGAATCAACAGGAGATTCTACGGTACAGTTTTTTTCGGCAGAGATAAACGATCCAAATAATCTTATCGATGTGATTGCTGAGAATATTGCTAACAACGCGAACACAGATCCATGTGAAGACATTAATCCACCACCAATTGCTATTCCCACAACCCCACTGGAAGAGATACTGGATTGCCGCATCGGATTCCTCATTGAAGAACAGTTATACTCGTTGTTGGAGAAGTTTCAAGATCTCGTTACTATAGAGGGCGAGCCATCATACTCGCAAAAGTTCCTGGAAGAAGGAGTGCCCCTGTTGGATATCTACCGACCTGGGTTTGATACAGACAAGGCGATATCTAGATTTTTTGGTGTAACTAGTGCTGCCACCCTCGGACAGGAAAAACTGGATAGACAATATGAGGTGTATCTTGAAAAATTTTCCGAGTGGCAAAGAGCGGCGAACAACATTATCCCAGCTGCAAATGTTCTGCGCACCGTTCTTAGCGCTGTACCTGGATTAACCTTCCCACTTGATGTATTGTCCGCCTTGGGGTTTGGGAGAATCCCAGTAGCTAAGTCTATAAGTACCGAGGTACTTCAGGAAGCTGAAAGTTTCGATGACAATGCTGAATTGTTTTATACAAGCAGAACAATCCTGGCTGGGCAAGATTATTATTATACCAACTTGGATTTTGGTGCAACATTGGCGGCATGGGGAGAAAGAATCGCTTCGATTTTTACGAATGCGGCCGCTGGCCTTAGTAGTGAAGAGAGTTCATTTGTTGGCGTCAGGTGGCGAACGCCACAAGCCGTGGACATATTGGCAAGCCACGGCCAGATAGGTGATTGCGATGATCCCAGATACCTCTTCTCGAAGGATAGCTTCGGATTATATGAACTTGATCCAAACCCGCGCGCCCCGAAATATTCAGATGCATCCATAAATCCTTCATGTGGAATCATCAACCCCGTTGCAGAATTTTTCTTTCAACCAACTTCTTCCTGGGACGAACTTTTTGAATATATATTAAAAGATAATCATCCCCATCTTCAAGTTTTCAGTCATCTGGTACCCTTTCCAAGGCTCAATGATATTATAGATCCGCCAGGTGGATCATCTACCATCGATGCAACGGGAGACGAGAGGGAAGTCATTATTCTAAACGATGGCACCGACGGAAAACCACCACAAGGGCAGGTCATATTAGAGAGGTATGTCAAAACGACACATTCTCCATCTCTTGCTTTCGGCACACCCCAAGATAACTTTAGCGGAGAAAGGTTTAATGAACCCCCTGCACCACCCGGCACAACGAAAATAAACCTGAAAGGCGAGATACCGAGTGTAACCCAGGTTTTGAGTCCAAGAGAGGTTGTTAATACTTCTAAGCGCGATTGTGTTGAGCGAGATGATTCTTCCGTTCTTGCCAAGGCTGGGAAATTGCCTAATGTCACTCTCGGCGGAGAGATAAATATAGCAACGGAGAAAATCTGGAACATAGATGAGTTCCAAGAATATCTCGAAGAACAGGCAGGACTCCACGAACTCATTCGCCAAGATAGTTTTGATGAAGTATCTTTTGGGTTGAGAATGGTATATGTGGCACCACCACCACCACTCGTGGAGATAGATATCGATGTCACCCCGGATGGCACCACACTCCAGCGCACCACCGCCGCACTTAGAGCAGGTCACAAAAAGATACCCATTGGTTTTGAAGATGCTGGGGGTATGATATTTAGCGACAGTGAGTTTATATATGACCCGACCGTCGTAAGCGGATCGCGATCATATTTCGAATATGAAGCATTTTACACCAAACATAACCAAGATTGGGTCACCACCAGCGACGAAACGACCTTCTCCCAACCCGCCGACAAACCAACATTTACCGAAAGCGATACCACAAACAACGACGAGAGGCGCAGAGAGAGATTTTTGCACCTACTTCCCCTTGGATCTGTTGAGATTCCAATAAGCGAGGCAGCTGGCATCGGCACATCAGATTTACTCGAAAAGATTCTTAGTATCCGTGCCAATAGTGATATTCAGCGGATATATAAAAGAAATTACTTGGAAGATCTAACGACATCGTTGAAGAAATCATCAGTATATCAATACCTCTTCAAATATTCTGTACCAGGAGATGCGATGCTGACATTCGTGTCGATCTATGCGAACATGACAAACGAACTTTCAGACGAGTTTTTTGATAAGACGAAGTTTGAACTCAAGAGTCTATTTGAGGTCGTCTCTAATGGTGGCGATTATACATTCGAGACGTCAGGGGAGAAAAAGAGAGGGGGCAACAGAGGAGAGTTTGCCCGTGCAATGGCGAACTACGGAACAGAAGGAAACACAAGGAATCCAGCATTGTTTGATTTGGCCACAAAAACTCCAAAACAGATTTTTAAAGGATTAGCAGAGTTTATAGATCCTGTTATAAAACCGGCATCAACAATTGTCAAGGCAGGACACGCCGGAAAGTTCCTCCCACAGACAATGAAATATCTAAATCCAGATATGACACCCGGCGGTGTGAATGATAAAAACTTCTTTGTGACAAATGTTATTCTTCCCAGGGGTGCGGTACCGCCACCAGTCGGTGACTTCGCCGGAGAATACCCAACCGTAATACGACGCGATGTTGGGGATATGCCTATCGTACTGGCAAGTGGCGAGCGGCCACCCCCACCGATTCTTGACAACAATGAAATGGTAACGTTCAGGTTGAGAGATAGGATGACGAAGGGATCTGAAACGGGTAACCACTTCTTTGATATTTATTTACAGAGAGTATTCTTTGGGCAATATAACCCGGTTAGCAAGAGCACTGCGCAATCTGTTTATGACAAATATGCAGGATCTAATGATATTGCCAGCTTCGAAGGTGCCAAAGACCGTGACACCGGCGAAATACTCAAACCCAGGGAGGTAGCACATCAAAACTATATTCTCGCGATGATGAAGCGAGATCTGAGAAGGATGGCTAGCATATTGTTCAGCACATACCGAGATGATTTAGAAGTTGTACGATTGGGAATACTTAAAGAGTTGAAAAACGAGTATAACATTGTTCTAGATGGGGGTGTTCTTCCAAACTTTTCACCAGCGACATTCAAGGAACTGAGAAAAAACACAGACCTAGAGAAATGTAATGCTAGGGGCATAATATTGTCGATACTCAAGGGAGAGCGACCAGTGGATCCCAGCAACTTCAATACTCCCGAAGGACATAACCTCGCTACTGGCCAGTTGTTTGTAATCAACCCAGAGACTCAAAAAATGGAGACAATCTCTAAGGCAAATGGCGGAGGAGAAACGATTGATTGGATTATTTGGGGAGATGTTGGCGGATCGATTACTATACCGAGTCCTCCGAATGGTCCGAAACCAGAACCCGTATTTCCAGGATATCCGCTTCCATTGCCCGTGACACCAATTGCCTACTCGTCGTTACCATCTGATGTGGTACCATACAGTCCGTCACCACCGCATACCCCGCTTGGGTGGGCATACCATGCAATCACAGCAGCAGACAACTTGCAGAATATTAATCGAGATCTCAAAGCGGTGCAAAGAGAGGAGGAGGGGATGGAAAATAAGAAAAAGCTTCACGAAAAACTATGTATAGACATGGAGCGTATTTCTGCCGAAGAAAAGAAACGGCGCGGATTGGAGTAATATACGATGTCAGGATTTTCGCCATCACTGCCGCTAAGAAAAGATCCGAGGTATGCGGGTTTCGCCCTTAATGCCACGATGCTTGACGTAATTAGGCAAAATTTCAAGAATCTTGTGTTAACTGCTCCCGGAGAAAGGATGATGATTCCAGACTTTGGTGTGGGAATGAGAAATTATCTGTTCGAAATGAATGATCCGCTCACACACTCGGCGATTAGGGGGAGACTCTCCTCGCAGGTTAACAAGTATATGTCATTCATATCGATACTAAATTTAGAGTTTAACGACAACGGCGCAGATTTAGGTGACTTTAGCAATAGTTTACAGATAGTTATAACATATCAGATTTTACCTCTCGGGTTGAGCGATACATTATTGGTAGAGATCTAAAAGGGGAGAAGTTTTGAGATGCCATCAGGTAAGAAAGTAGCGATTAATTATACAAATAGAGATTTTGATACGATAAAGAACGATCTGGTTAATTATGCCAGAAAGTATTATCCAGATACATACAAAGATTTTTCAGAGGCAGGGTTCGGATCCTTGATGATGGATACTGTTGCTTATGTGGGAGATATATTATCTTTCTACACAGACTACCAGGCGAACGAAAGTTTTCTAGAGACAGCAATTGAGTATGATAATATTGTAAAGCACGCCCGTCAGTTAGGATATAGGTTAAACAAGAGTCCGTCTTCTTATGGCACCGCAACATTCTATATTGTAGTTCCTGCTACTGCCGCCGGGCAACCAAACATAGCCTATAAACCAGTGATCAAGCGAGGGACAACTTTATCGTCAGACAATAATACACAATTTATGCTGACAGAGGATGTAGACTTTTCAGACACCAGCAATAACGTTGTTGTGGCGAGCGTTGACCAAGATACAGGGTTGCCCCTATCTTATGCTATACAAGATTATGGCCAAGTTGTTTCGGGTCGGATAGTTGAGGAAATTATAGCGGTGGGGGATTACGAAAGGTTCTTGAAGATCAGACTTGGTGGTACTGATATCGCTGAAATAATATCTATAGAAGATTCTGAAGGAAATGAATATTATGAGGTAGAGAATCTCTCTCAGAATGTGATCTACCGGGCGATAACCAATATGAATTCAGAAGACAGAGAAAATACTCCTTCTCTCATAAAACCACGATATATATCACGGAGGTTTGTGGTAGAGAAATCTAGGGATATCACTACCCTACAATTTGGAACTGGTGATGAAAGTTCTGATAAGAGTAGTGCGATTTCCGAACCAAGCACTGTGGTAATGTTTGCCTATGGGAAAGATTATATCACAGATACCGCAATTGATCCCTCAAGACTCGTTGATTCTAACAAGTTTGGTGTTGCACCAGCAAATACAACTCTTCGCGTTCGCTTTCGGGTGAATAGCAGTCTTGGCAATAACCTTTCTGCTGGCGCCCTATCTTCTGTTCGCACTGTCAATTTTTCATTCGAGAATGAAAATGATCTCTCGCCGTCACTTATTCAGAATGTAATCGGATCTTTGGAGGTCAACAACGACACCCCTATTGTCGGCAGTGTCTCTCTTCCTACCTCCCAAGAAGTAAAAATAAGAAGTCAGGGAATGTTCGCAACTCAAAACAGGGCAGTTACGAGAGAAGATTATATGAATATGGTTTATGCGATGCCAGATAGATTTGGTATGGTTAAGCGAGTAAATGTCATCCAAGATAACCGTTCCTTCAAAAGAAACTTGAACCTATATATCGTCTCTGAAGATAACGACGGAGATCTTATTCAATCCAATCAATCGCTGAAGAATAATCTGAAAACGTGGTTGAATAAAAACAAGATGATAACAGATTCAATTGATATGCTGGATGCGAAGATAGTTAACTTTGGTATTCAGTTTGAGGCGATTGGAGAAGTAAACCAAGACAATATTGATTTATTGTCAGATGCAGTCGCAGCACTGGGAAACAAGTTCGACAAGTATTATGATATTTCTGAGAACATATACATATCTGATATATATTCTACTCTGAAAAATGTTGATGGGATCCTCGACGTGGTGAGTGCCAAAGCTTTTCTAAGGGTGGGAGGCGTGTATTCAGATGTCTTCTACGATTTCGAAGAAAATCTATCTGCCGACGGCCGAATGATTAATATACCAAACAATGTTATTGTGGAGTTGAAGTCCCCAAATGTTGATATTAAGGGAGTTATTAGATAATGGCAATAAAGAGATATACTGCCGATGCAGACAACTCAATAACAGATGCCTATAAATCAAACTTGACATCTTCTGGCAGTCTCGCGAACATGGGCGAGTCTGATGTTATGGAAGTATTCTCCATATTCGCTCAGGCGAGCTCCTCATCCCTAGAACTAACACGAATATTAACAAAGTTTCCAATATCTACTATCGTATCTGATAGGGCGGCAGGAACGATCCCTATAAGCGGCAGCACTAATTTTATCCTGAAACTAACGAATGCTGTTCATGGGCAAACTCTGCCAACAAAATTCAACCTAACTATACAACCTATTTCTCAATCATGGGAAGAGGGGTTCGGGTTGGATATGGAAGACTATAGCGATCTCGGAGCATCAAACTGGATATCAGCATCTACTGGTGTCGCTTGGACAACACCTGGCGGCGACTACCTTACCTCTAGCAACTATAATGCTTATTTCGAAAATGGCACCGAGGATTTAGAGGTTGATATAACAAGTCTAGTGGAGCAATGGGTAGACGGAACGATAACAAATTACGGCGTCGGTATCCACCTCACTGCTAGCGAAGAAAATGCCGGCAGAAGTTATTATACTAAAAAGTTCTTCGCCCGTGGCAGCGAATTCTTCTTCAAAAGACCCTACATTGAGGCGAGATGGAACTCGGCAGTTACAGATGACAGAAACGACTTTATTATAAGCAGCTCCCTACTGCCGGCAGAAGATAACCTAAATACTCTTTATTTCTATAACAAGTTTCGAGGAAGATTTGTCAATGTGCCTGCCGTTGGGACCGGAAGCATTTATGTGAGTATGTATTCTGGAACCACCGCCCCAGTTGGGGCCCGCCTTCCATTACAGGGAGGCGTGTATGTAGTAACTGGCGGGTATGTATCAACGGGCGTCTATTCCGCATCGGTGGCAGTTGATACACCAGTGAAATATCTTTTCGATGTATGGCATAATGATTCCGGATCTACTCCTACCATATACTTCTCTGGTAGTACAATCAACACAATAACTTACAATGCTTCTGACGACGACGATCAGAATGAATATATTATAAACATAACTAATCTGAAACCATCCTACTCGACAAAAGAAAAGGTACAGTTCAGGATGTATGCGAGAACCAAAGATTGGATGCCTACAGTATACACCATCGCTTCTTCGGAGATAGAAAACACCACCATAAACAATATGTACTATAAACTTTATAGGACCGCTGATGATTTCGAGGTGATACCATATGGCACTGGCAGTGTGAAGCAAACCAAATTATCCTACGATAACAAGGGTAATCATTTCAATTTCGATATGTCACTCCTTCAGGCAGATTACCAATACGCATTTAAGTTTCTCATAGAAGAATATGGAGAGTTCATAGAGCAAGAAGAAGAGTTTAAGTTTAGAGTTGAATAAAAATGGGCATAAAAGATTTATTTAGTAAAGATAAGAATACAAGCATAGTATCTCTTACAAACAAGGAAGATCTCTCGAAGG
>Ga0233415_10000690_pt1 | contig 15493 bp, 23 predicted proteins | sample Na_anoxic_12_MG_FD_188631 | JGI IMG/M metagenome (GOLD analysis project Ga0233415, IMG submission 188631) | Seawater microbial communities from Saanich Inlet, British Columbia, Canada - Na_anoxic_12_MG | ecosystem: Environmental > Aquatic > Marine > Inlet | place: Canada: British Columbia... | reverse complement strand
ACCATTTGGTGCTGTTGGAGCTTGACCTGGCAATTCGATAGTGCCTACGTCAGCTGCTTGTGCTTCCAATGGGCCATTGCGTTCTATTTCAGCTTGCAGTGCTTTAAAAATGTTGCCTTGTTCGTTATGATCAAAAACAAAAGTACCACTGTGTTGTAATAGTACACGCTTGTCAACCCAAACTTCGCCACCTAGATCTCGCCAGTTTTCGCAGAATGTCCAATCTTCGCTGTAGTAACGTCCTTCGCGAACGTCAGTGTCGAAGTAAGTTTTCATGTATTTGTTTAATACAGGATCGAGGCCGATGTCATTTTGAAAAGGAACAACTGACGGATGTTCGTCGAGTTTTTCAAACACATGACGCTTGATCAACAAAAAGCCTGTTCCTGTTTTACTTACTTCCTGAAGTCTTCCGTCATCTTCTGTTTTTGCACCTTCAAATCCATTCACGCACCACTTAACTGGTAGAGATTTAAGAGGATACATACCGCCAATAACATCTTTGTCTTGATGCAACAACAGCAACAAGTGCCAAGGTTGCCAGCCAATGTCAGCATCAATAAACATCAAGTGTGTTGACTTTTCTGTATTGAGAAACTTTGCTGTCATGGTATTTCTGGCACGACTAATCAAACTTTCGTTTGTAAGTGTTTCAACAGTCCAATCTAGTCCAAGTTGCCTTGCTGTATTACTAAATCGAATAAAACTCATAAAAGTCGATTCGGTTAGCATACCCCCATAACATGGCATACATATATGTACTTTTTGCTGTCGTAAAAAATCAATATTTACTTGTACTTTGTTGGGATCGACTGTTTCAACTTGAATATCGGTGTTGTTGTCTTCTACGTTGTTATCTTCGGCCATTGGTTCCTCATGGGTTATGTTATATAGGTATTTAACGGAAGGTTGTAGGCAGTACTAAATTAATCTTTAACAACAAGAGTAGTCTTTGGTCCATCTTTCATCAACATGTTAAACGTTTTAAGAAAGTGACGCTTTTGAGTAATTCTTTTGTCAATGTCTTGTTGCACCTCTGGACTTTGTCTAAGGAACAATGACATAAATTTTTCAGCGACTTTTGGAGTTACTTCAACTGTAGTGCCATCATCAAATTTAATTGGAAACGCTTGGTTGTCTTTTCTACTTGAAATGTTGTCTAGTACACGCAAAGGTTTGCTTTGATATACGTACTCAACGAGTTCTTCTTCTGGGAGATAATCTTCTACTGCCATTGCATCTAGTGCGTTTTTCTCATTGCCAGGAGAAACATATCCGCTACCTGTTCTTGCAGATCCCACAGTGTGACTTGATGATGGTGACTTGCCTGCTCCTGCGGCTTTCATCATGCCTGTTGCTACGCCACTTAGTGCTGATGCTGCCATCCCTGCGTTGCTAGGATTTATTTTAGATGCAATAGCACCTGCTCCACGCAGGGCTGCATACGCAAGTGGATTTTCATCAACTTGCTGTTCTTCGTTTGAAATGTCAATTTCGACATCTTGTTTAACAGGGCGATTGCCTCTTTTGTCTTTAAAACGCTTGTACTGAGCAAGTGCTTCGATCATTGATTGCATTACACCACTTTGATAAATGTGATATTCAAGTTCTTCATACTTGCCTGAATCCAACATATCAGCCAAACTACGTAGTTTGTTACCAAGATTATTTTGTAAACTAGTTTCGCTGTGTGTGCCCATCCCACCTTTTGGCAAGATGTCAACAGTGTCGCCCTTGTTAATAATAGTTGTTTCGTCAACAGTTGCTGGTGTTTTGTCGCCTAGTACTGTTGAAAAAATTTCTTTAGCTTTGTTAACAATTGCCGGGCTTGAATCTCTATACAAGCTTTTAACAAGATTGGTTCTCTCGCCGTCACTCATAATTGGCCATTTAGCACGTATCTCAGTAGCACTACTCATTCCTGGTCCAAAGCTCACAGTCGGCAAGTAAGTCATAAACCCATGTTGTGTCATTGGTTCCGGATTGCGTCTATTAAGTGGTTGCAAATAAGCTCTGCTACCATCTTTCTTTACACCACCTGGGAGGGGTGTTACGCCGCTGTCTTTATCAGATCTAACAAAAATAAGTTGTGTATCTGCTGGATCATAATGTTGTGTAATTTCTTGAGGACGAAAGGGCGATTTAACTTGAATAAATCTATGCTTTGGTATTCCAGCAATTTGCGCTAGCTGCTGTTTTAGCCTAAACGGAAAAGGTCTTGCAGCTTGATCATCAGTTGCAGCAATATACACATCAGCACGGGGAAACGCTTCAACGGCTGCATCGTACAGTGCTTTGTGCCCTGCGTGGAACGGATGAAATCCTCCTGGAATGACGACTAATTTTTTTAACATAGTATTCTTATTCTTCCTAATAACTTAGCGTGATAGGCCCAATTTCGCCATCTGTAAACTGACTAACAATTGCACGTAACCAAGTAAACTTTCCGTAAATTGTAATACTGTAATCTGTAGTAATCGCAGTTGATCCGTCAACAGCACTATCACCTGGGAAGGTATACACATTAAACCATTCACTGTCCACCGTTGGGTCTGTGTCTAAACTTGCTTGTATAGTTACTAACCCAGGAAAATCGTCAGCAATAAATCTTACACTCTGACTGTTACCTTGCCCTTGATAATAACCCACTGCTTTTTGTCGCTCTCCAGTTATAACTGAAGTGCCGCTGTGGACTGTTTCTGGAATTAGTACAAGGTTACTGGATTTCATTTTATTCTGCTTTGATTACTTCTACTAGCACACCACTCTGCGAGTTTTCGTTTGCTAGTTGTGAAATTACTGCTTCGAGTTGTGCAATAATTTCATCATTGAGAAGTTCCGTAGCAGGTGAATCATCCTTGACTAGTTCGCTTACTGTGATTGCTATAGATGTTGAGTTTATCTTTGCCATAATGTTATTTATCGCTTGATTAACATTAGAGGTTCATTCAATATAGCTGGGCAAATCATTTGTATCATAGTCAACAATCCCATGTTGTTGTGATCTATAAAATAGTTTGATTGTACATAACGATAATTTGGCATTTGTGTGATAAAATGCAGCAACCCCGGGCCTATTCGTATATCACTTTGATTGAGAAGAAATTTAGTTAGTTGTTCTTTTTCATCATTGCTTATACGCTTGTTTTTAAAATAAGTTCTGTAGTCATGTTTTGGATTTTTTAATTCAAGGGTCCCTGCGGGTCTTGGATCAACTTTATTGTAACTTGTTATTCTAAGATATTCTAGTGCACTAACTTCTTGGAAAAGATTTGTGTCGTTTGTATACAAGTGCCCACAATGGCGCTGTGTTATTATTTTATACTCTGTGTTTATATTTTCAATAAAGTATAGGAATTCGTGTAGTTGATAAATGTCGCCAGTGGGTCCGTACAAATCTACACCAGCACTGTACAACGATTTCCTCATGAAACCCATCCTGTATTCTCTGTCTTCTCGATTCTTAAAAATTGAATCAATATGATTGTGAGATTTGTAGCGTACCATATGAACATCGGGCATATAAAACCCTATTGCATACTCATATTTATTGTAGTATAAACTAGAACGAGGAACTAAGTTAGATTCAAGCATCGTCATCCTTTACAACTACTACACCGTTCTCATTTACTTCAGCACTGACATTAGTTTTAGGTTTGCTAGTAAGAACAACTTTGCCGTCAAGTAAATCAGCTGTGACATGACAATTTTTTAGTTTTTGAAACAAAATTTTCTTACTCAATGGTACTTTGATCAGTTCATCTATTTTACGCCCTAGTGGACGAGCACCCATTAATGGATCGTAACCAACTTCTACCAAGTGATTAGTTAATTGTTCAGATAGTATGAGGTTGATGTTTTTATCATTAAGGCTAACTCGCAACTCGTTGGCAAACTTGGTAACAATTTTCTTGATTGCTAGTTTTTCCAATGGCTTGAATTTAACAATAAGATCCAACCTATTTCTTAGTTCTGGCTTGAAATAGTCCTTGACTGCTTTATCTTCACTGCCTGTTTTGTTTAAGTCTTGCCCGAACCCAATGTTGTTGTTTTCGTTATCACGTGCACCCAAGTTCGAAGTCATAATGATAATGCAGTTTTTAATGTCAATAGTTTTACCATTGGCGCCTGAAATTTTACCTTCGTCCATCATTTGCAAGAAGATGTTTGACACATCTGGGTGTGCTTTTTCAATTTCATCAAACAACAACACACTGTATGGATTTTTACTCACATCACTAATGAGCTTTCCGCCACCAAGATTGCTGTCATCATACCCAACGAAGCCAGGAGGTGCACCAAGTAAACTACTAACTGTGTGCTTGTCTTGGTATTCACTCATATCGTAACGCAACAATTCCATGTCTAGGTTGTTACTAATTAATTTAGCAAACTCAGTTTTACCTGTGCCGGTTGGGCCTAGAAACAAATATGCTCCCATTGGACGATTAAGTGCACCGATTCCGGCATAGTTAACATAAAGCCTGTCTAATACTTCATCAACTACATGGTCTTGGCCAAATAGTTTTTGTTTAATATGCGAATTAAGCTCAAGAATTTTATCACTCATATCGCCAGCAATTTTAGTTTCTGGTATATTAGCAACTCTTGCTACCTGCGTTTCAATTGATGATTCGGTTACTACAAGTCCTGAAATGTCTTTTACACGTTCAACTGCACATGCAGCATCAATCAAGTCAATGCTTTTGTCAGGATTTTTCTTATCATTCATGTAGCGAGTAGCCAAATCAACAGCTTTAATAATTGCGTCTGGGTGTATTGCTACGTTGTGAAAGTCTTCAAACCTTGACTGCAACCCTTGTAAGATTTTAATTGTTGTTTTTGTGTCTGGCTCGTCGATGCTGACTCTATAGAATCTTCGCATCAGTGCACGATCTTGCTCAAAGCTTTCGTAGAATTCTTCCCAGGTAGTACTTGCAATCACTTTAATATTACCTTTAGTAATTGCTGGCTTGATCATATTAGCAAAGTCGAGACTGCTACCGCTGCCGCTGCCAGCACCTTTCATAGTGTGTGCTTCGTCGATAAACAAAATACAGTTTTTCTTTGATTCAAGTGCAGCAATAACATCTTTCAGCTTTTCTTCAAAGTCTCCTCGATACTTCGAACCGGCAAGCAAACTACCAATTTCCAATCCCCATACTTCAAATCCTTGAAGAAATTCAGGTGTTCTATTGTCTTTGATCATAGTGGCTAGTCCTTCGGCAATTGCAGTCTTGCCTACACCTGGATCGCCTACCATCAACACATTACTTTTAAATTTCTTGGCTAATACTGTGATTATATCGTTTAATTCTGTGTCACGTCCAATTACTGGTTCAAGCTTGTCATTGTTCGCTAATTCAGTAATGTTAGTACAGTGTTCTTTAAGGATAGTATTAGCTTGTTCGTGCGCCATGCCACTTTCCCCTTTTCCTTGGTAATGTTCTTGCCAAAAATTTACAAAGTCTTTTTTAAGTACACCGTGCTTGAGCATGAAGTAGTGTGCATGGCTGTTGTTTTCTCCCATGATAGAAAGCCACAAGTCAATTGTAGTCATAGTGCGTCGACCGCCGAACATTACCTGTGTTGATGCACGATTAAACACTCGTTCTAATGCATTGGTTTTTTTAGGTTCGCTGCCCTTGGACACAACTGGGTGTTTCAATGACTCAAGACTGTCTAGATGAAACTCCAGATCTTCATCAAGTCCCTCAGGACTTACACCAAACTTATCAATACATTTCCAAAAAGGAGGATGACGCAATAGTGACAGGCACAAGTGTTCAATTGTTACATATGCATGATCTTTATTGTGTGCAAGTTTAGTTGCATCAATGAGAATTGACTCAATTTCTGGATTTAATTGCATAATATTCCTTTAGTTTTATACTGTTATTTATTTTGGTTGTTTTTTAGTATTCGTATTACTTCGTCAGGTATGTTGTCCGGTAGTGTTGCTTTTAATTTCACAAAGATATCACCTGTGTTGTGACCTTCTCTTTCGATACCTTTGTTGTGCATTCGCATAACACATCCTGGTTTGGTTTTAGGCGGAACAGTTAACCCATATGTGCGCCCTAGTATATCTGTAATAGTCAACGTGCATCCTAATATCAGCTGCCAAAAATCAACAGGCTGTTCAATGTGCAAGTCAAGCCCGTCACGATGCCATTTTTTATGTCCAAGAACTCTAAAAGTCATAACCAAGTCTAAGCCATTAGGCCCTAACTTGGGATACCGTACATGTTCGTTATCAACTACGCCTTTGGGTATGCTAATTTCGATACTATGCGGTCCTGTGTGTGTTTGCACAGCAAATATCTTTTTTCCACCTGCTACAGCGGTTGGCAAATCAATGGTTATACTCATTCGTGCATCCATTGGTCTTTGCGTGTTTTGTTGCCTGGCTCTAAAGCCGCCCATACGTTGTCCAAATATTTCAAAAATACTGTCAAAATCAAACGGCGTACTTTGCTGCCTGAATCCTTGCGGTCTTTGTTGTTGTGGATCAACAGTGCCGTAACGATCATATGCTGCACGTTTTTGAGGATCTTTTAATGTTTCGTAAGCATTATTAATTTGTGCAAATTTATCAGCATCACCTCCTTTGTCTGGGTGATGTTCCATCGCAAGTTTACGATAAGCTTTTTTAAGCTCAGCTTCATTGGTGTTTTTAGTTACACCTAATGTTTTGTAAAGATCCGACATTATGTTATTTTACGTTAAAGTTTGGACAATGTCAAGTGATTAGTCTACAGTTAACTCTGGATCGGCATAAAATTCTTCGTAGTAAATAATAATTTGTTTTTGCTGTTCAATGTAGCGTTTTAGTTCTGCAAAATTTAGACCAATGTTTTCGTAATCCTTGACACTTAGTGCCACATACACAAGGTCACCATTCTTTTCTTTAAACTTTTCAACAAACTCGTCATAGTTTTCTGCTGTAACAACATAGATTTTCACATCACTGATTTGTGTAGCTTTGGGGCGAGCTACAATTGGCGCTGTGGTTCGCACAGTATTAGTTACTGTTACTATCTCCGGTTCCGGTCTCAAACTGCAACCCACCAGGGTCAGTAATGTTGCGAAAATCATTCCATAATTCATCAGTTGCATTTTGCATCCTCAATTCAATTGGCCCAGGTTTCTTTGCTGCCAATGCTGTTAAGTCGTGTTTTCTAAGAGTTGCACGAAGTTCATCTCCGTACTGTTCTGCTGATTGTAAATTCTTTTGTAGTGTTGCATTAAGCTCTGCGTTGCGCACAGCTTCGGCTTGTAAAGTAGCAATACTATCTTCGCTAATTTGTATTGCTACTTCCATTTTTGCAACATTTTCTTGTGCTGTTTGTAAATCGCTCTGTAGTTTTTGTATGTAGAGATAGCCTACACCAATTCCTGCAATCAAACTTATTACCAAACCTATGCGAACAGCACTAAACATGTTTATCCTAGTAGTTTCTCTAGTGTTGCAGGTCCTGCAATACCATCTGCTACTAGACTGTTTGCTGTTTGCCATGCTTTAAGTGCACGTTCTGTACCTGGTCCAAATGCACCATCAGCTCCAATGCCCAATGCTTCTTGCATCATTTTAACACCTTGGCCTTTGCAACCTTTGCGTAATACACCGATGTCATCTACGTCAAAATCATCATCGCCGGCATCTTCTGATAGCGATACTGGGCTACCAAATACTTGCATTGCTTTTGCATAACGCTGTTGTCTGTCTGCAAGCCCAATGTTACCACCGTTGATTTTCTTGGTCATCTTTACAACATCATCTGTGTCAGCAATAGTGTTAAGTTTGTTTGCATCCCAGAACCAGCAAGCACTTTCAACGGCACCTTTTGGAGTTGCAACATATATTGCTGCTTCTTCTGCACTAATATTAATAGACTTACCGAAACGTGTGTAGTTTTCACGACCTGTTAATTGCTTTAGTCCACGACCGCGGAACAACCAACCGTCACCTTCATTTACGTTGCCCATCTTGTACTTACGGAACTCGTCCATATACACATAGTTTGCAATCTTCTCTGGGTTACGAGCATATTCTGCTGCATTACGCTTAGGTGCTGCACCAAAGTAACGACCAAACACTGCATTGAGTGCTTTTTCACTGTAGTTTAAATTCTCCGATAAACTACGGAAGTTGTTTGATTCGTGCGCACATTGGCTAATAAAATGTGCTGCTCTTCTGGCAGTGTTGATACCATACTTAGGCATTACTGCAACCAGAGCTTCATGCCATGCATCTACATCTTTATTACCAGGTATTAATTTAGCTAGATGATCTTTCTGTAGTTCAAAACTCATTTTTTTTATGTACCTCTATTATGTAGGTATTTATATGTTTCGTTTGCACCGAAACAAGTTATCGCTGTCGCTCAAACTTCTTGTTTTAAAATAATAGAAGATAATAATATTGTTTTATTTCATGTAGATCATTTCAGTCAGACGGAACCTGTTACGGCCCCATCGTCTCAAAGATAAACTTCATGTGAGTCTTATCCAGCCGAGAACTTGGAAGTAGGTGTTTTATTATACTGCTACACACTGGGCTCTGACCTTTCCCAACCTACATCGACATCGCTGTTTCCAGCTACCTCTTGCTTCGTTCCTGTGCAAAGAGTTTTTGTGTGTAATGTGCAGTTTTTCGACAGCCAACATGCTATCTACGTCAACCAGTGAGCCCAATTTGTTTGATGGCTTCCACACTCTGGTGTGTTGATCAACGTGTTACGTGTGCTCCTATACGGTAGCCTTTTCCACAGCGGAATTACTAACTGGCCCGCCAACCTTGTGTGTTGGATTATTAAAAATGTAATTTGTTTTTTATTATATAATCTGCTGCGGCTGCATGTGCATCTTCTAACGGATGCCCATTTGGGCCGCATCTGAAATTGTTAGAATGACTCCATTCGAGAAACGTCTGACCTTCAAAATCTAATATATGCGGAACTACTTGGTCGTGCAACCGGTCAACTGCTGGGTCCCAAGCCTCTAAGCCCGGTGGCCGAGGGTATGGATGAGGGCGTATATCAAGAACTTTAGTAGTATATTCTGGATCTAAGCATGTCATGATAAATTTAATATTATGTTGCTTTAGTAGTTGGATGGTACTGTGCATTTGTTGTAAATTTCTAAATAAATTCCAAATATCGTTGTCAATATTTTTATAAAAATAATGATCTAGTTTATTTTCGTGCCGTGGGTGAGTTGTTTCCCAAATATCAGTTTCGGCGCCAACATAGTCAAATCTTTCAAACCAAGTCCAGTTTATGATAAAAATATTATCTTGTTTGATGTTTCCATTAGTTGTAAAACTTATCCATTGGTTTCCTTTGCCACCAATCGCTTCAGCGTTATAATCAACATTTAATGACTTTGCAACTAATGCCGGCCAGGTGCTTTGACTAAAGCTATTTTGGTATGGACTTACTTGTTGTTCTGGGCAATCTGCCAATTCGTCTCCGCGGGTGAAGCTATCACCGACAGCAAAAATACCTTTATAAAGCATTTAAATTCCAGCGTTGTTTAAGAGGTTTCTAATATCGTTTGCTTTGCGTTTGTTGTATATAGTCTTAGGAGGAAGCCCTGATGCAATTCTCATTTCATTGAGCTCAAATTGCTCACGTTCTCTATATACTTGCGGACTCTGGGGTACTAGGTTGTTATAGGTTTCAATTGTAAAAGGATATTCTTCGCCTTTGTATCCTAACGTCCAATTGTCACCTTCGTATTCAGTTAGTGTGTTAAAATCAGATAACAACGTTTCCAAGTTGTCACCTGTGTAACTTCTGCGTTTCATTTCAACATAAACTAGATAACGGTTTGGTTTAACTTCGCCTGGACTCATATCAGCATCTAGCACAAAATCATATCCTTTTTCAAACCAGTTAACCAAGTCCATAGCTGCTTGACGATCTCTTACATAAAAACTAGCAACAACAATCTCGTCATCGTCGCCCATCTTAGATGAAAATTCGTCGATGTAAACTGTGTTTTTCATCAAGCCACATAAATCTTTGTATCCTAACCCCTCGTTGAGATTAAATTTCGACATTATCTTGCTCCATCTCTTCTTGTGAATCTTGATCCATGACTTGCTGCTGATCAAGATCTTGAGAGTACGCATCGTCGAGATCCTGCAAGTCTACAGTTTCATCTTCAATTTCAACAGATCCAGTTTTAATATCGGACATTAGGCTTCTGGGCATGATAACTTCTACTAGCCACACAGGCTTCTCAATGAGTTTGGCAACTTTTGTACCAGGTTTAAAATCACTGGCACTTTTCATCTGAGCCGGAACTTTCATTGTAGTTTTCTTCCAGTATACTTCGCAATCAAACGGCAGCAAACGCATTGCACCACGTGGATCAGGCATCAGTGTTGCTGGCCACAAAAATGTACATGAAGTTTTATAAGGACCTTGGTTTGGTCCAGCAACTAGTTCACCTAACTCCCAATTACGAAAAGCAAAAATATCAAGTTCATTGAGAACTCTTTCGAAGTCTAGCAATATGTTCATACTGCCGTCACTCATGTAAATGCTTTTAATATTATCAGCAATCATCCAGTAGTCCTGGTCATTTTTAAAAATATCTGAATCTAGTGTTTTCATAACTGTATTTAGCACAATTGGCAGTATGTGGAAATTTGTGAATCGCTTTTGTCCGTCTTTTATTTAGTGTCGCAGCATTTGTTATCAGTCCTGTTATATTATAGTGGTGCACGGGTTTAAGTATTAGTAAGGGTAGCAAACATTGAGACAAAGGAGATACAATGTCGAGAGCCAAACGCAAAGCAAAATATCAGCCGCGGGAAGACAACACTATAAACTTTAATCAAGCGATTAAAAATCGCACCATTGAGCTCAGACCTAAGTCACTCAATCAAGAAAAACTCATCTTAAATCTACTAGACGAATCACAGTCAATTGTGGTTGCAACTGGACCAGCAGGCACAGGTAAAACTTATCTGGCTATGTTAGCAGCAATCAAAGCTTTTAAAGCAAAAGAGTGCGAGCGTATTATACTAACACGCCCAGCAGTAGGTGTTGATGATGAAAAGCACGGGTTCCTCCCAGGAGACTTAAACAGTAAAATGGAACCGTGGACACGCCCATTATTTGATGTGTTACGTGAGTACTACACAACCAAAGACATTGAGCGTATGCTTGAGTCCCAGACTATTGAAATTTCGCCACTAGCATATATGAGAGGACGAACGTTTAAAAATGCATACATTGTTGCAGATGAAATGCAAAACGCAACGCCTAGTCAAACAAAAATGTTGATGACACGAATAGGAGAAAACAGTAAAATTGTAATCACCGGAGATGTTGAACAAGCAGATCGTAAAACATCAGACAACGGATTAATTGACTTGTGTTCAAAGTTAAATGCAAAACCTAGTCCAGGGCTAGCTGTGTGTTATATGACTAAAACAGATATACAGCGCCATCCAATAATTGACACTGTACTATCTTTGTACTAAACTTAACGAAAAGGAAAGGGTGTAGTAATTACACCCTTTCATAATTCTTAGCTACCAGTGGATAGTTCAAGTGTACCGTCTTCGCCGAATACAAAGTCTTCGATGTAACGGTGATGTGTGCCGCTTTGCTTAATGCAGCTATCAGCAGCCAACCAAAGCGACTTAATTGTGCCGTCGATTGCCCACGAGCTAACTTGCATCATTGTGTTGTTAGTACCGTCACGCATGTCGGCCATCAACTCTTCACTTGTTGCGTCAGGGCGTACAAATTCGTAAGTTACCTTACGCATCTTTTTAACAAACACTTCAAAATCCAAACCCTTTGTGCCAAAATCCCACATGCTCCAAACTGAGTTAACGCCTAGCTCTTCTTGCAAATCAGCAAAGTGCTCACATGCTAATGTATCAGTGTCAACATCTTGGAATTTTACAGTTTGATCTAACATTGTTTACTACCTTTGTTGCTTGCTATACATACTTTATAGCATATAAGAAATCAGTTGTCAACCTCTTTTTTAATCTAAATATCTAAATAACAGATCCATTCGTTGTTTTTGAACTGTGCTACAAGCACATCTCCCGGAAAGAATGGGCTTTGGACTGCTGCTAATGGCTTAGAAGTAACAGGATGGATATCAAGTTTAACGAGCTTTACAGATTTAATGCCTTCATCTGGTTTATCCCCGTTGTTAACAAAGTTTACATTTAGATCTTTCATTTTCATTCCTCGCTTGCTTAACTGTTATATACAGTATAGCACATGAGTAGAGCTGTGTCAACCATTATTCTGGAATAGGCATCCAAGCAATGGGCCCATATACGGATTGACCATTGCCTTTGCCGCGAAGGTCAGAGATAAAATACTTTTTATCATCGTCCCAGGTGGCTACAGCAACACCATCCTGTCCCCGCACTAGAACATCTACGTGCAGATACTTTTTGTAGTCAAATGTCGAAATGTCTTTCCACATTGTATTGCCCTCTAATGTCTAGACTGTTTGCTGCTACACACCTATCAACGCTTCCTCCCTCACCTAGCCTTATTGACGTTGCTAGTTACGTTTGGTTGCTCCTTGTGTGCAGCAGTAAACAGTCCTTTGTTTGCCCTATACATATACTATAGCACCAATCCGCAGTGCTGTCAACCGAAAAAAGGCAGAGAGTGTAAAAAAAATCCGCACTCTCTGCCCGCTCTGGGTGCTCAATCACTGTTTACTGCGAGTCTTACTCAGCCAGTGTAACTTTGTGATTCTTAAAATATGCTGTGACCTTATACATCTGGATATTTAATCCTATAGAATGTTTCGTGCTTGTCTTCTAGTTTAAAGCCTACCACATGTGTTGTCATAAATTTTGGACTGTCGTAATATTGCTCTAGCACTTCTACTGATAAAGCATTGTCTGATAGATATTTGAACCAATCCATAGTTTTGTAAGCATTTTCTAGTGCAATTTCTATATCATTAGACCTAGCGGAAAACGTGTTATACATAGCACTGAACCGTTGGTTGTTGCGTATGTCGCCAGGTGTGTCAAATGGTACTTTAATAACACCCATTCATAGGTTCTCCCCTGCTTGAAATCCACGAAACGTTTTGAATCGTGGAAATCTCAAACTGTAAGTGTCACTGTCTTACGAATACGTTCGGCTGCGGCCGCACTAGTTTCATTGTCTAAATTGCTCATAATAATTCCTCACAGGTTAAACATTGGGTGCAATATCAAGTCTTCTACGCGATCAAACTGCAATGTACCATTACTCACAATCCATTCATTGCTGTTCCACAAGTAGAATAATTCACAGTTTTGTTCTGACATCCTGGTAACAAATTCGTCGACATCGTCAAACGTTTTAGGTTCAATATCAGTTTCGCCGGTATCACGACCATAGTATACACTACTATCAATTTCTTTTCCTAAGCTACTCACGTCACCGAGTGCAATTAGTGCTTTGATCTTTTCAATGCCTTGATAGTTAAAAAACAAAATTTTACCATTATGTGCTAACCCACCGTCCCAGTGGCAATAGATAGCGTTGACTTCTCCGGTTACTGTTTTATAACCAATTGCTGAACGTGTTGCCATTATACATATTCCTTGTGATTGCGGATAAACCATTTCTCTACTACAGGCAATCCATATTCGTCCTCGTCTACTACAATAGCTGCTACAGTTTTTCGAACATTAGCAAATCTCCAACCATTGTCATTGATCTGTGCTCCACCGACCCAGACCTTGTGCGGAAAGTCCTCGCCTAAGTGACTGTTCAAAGGTTCATCATTCACACTATATTCAAATGTGTTGCCTGCGCTTTTTTCAACAAACGCCCCGATTGGATTTTTAGTGTAGGTGTAATATGCCATAACTCACATGCTCCAATAAGTTTCGCTTGCAGGGCTCATATGAGCTGGAGTGTTCACTGGTTGTGAGAACTTCTCACCGTTCATCATACTCTTTACTGTGCGTGACTTTTCGATGTCCTTGTGGAAGTATCCTGCTTCTGCAATACCATAACGGTACAATGGATCATTTACTGACTCTAGCATGTCTGCACGATAACGTTTGCTCATACGTGTGAGCGCAGCTTTTGCAGCTGCCATGGTCTTGTATGAATGGTTATAATCTGGACGAACCATACCAGTCTCTTTATTAAGCTTGCCCATAATGTAAGTTGATGAACGTTCGTAAATGTAAAACATAGTAGCTCTCCGTTTGCTTAACTGTTACATATACTATAACATCAGAGATTACTGTTGTCAACCGAATTCTGTGTTTTGGTGTAAATTAATTTGAACAGGAGCTTGTTTGGTGATATAGTACAGCTTTTTGATTACTGAATTAACTTCAACTGAAGTCATGTAAGGCCTAACATCATCCTCAGTGATCCCTGGGAGTCTTACAAATCCTCCAGGGTTCTCTAGTATTGCAATTTCAAAAAAATTGCGATCGCCACTAGCCCTACATTCATTGTTGATCACGCTCAACTGGTATTTGCCAAAATCTAGTAAGATTTGCCCGTGATTCCCAACTGTAGGTGGTACCATTGTGAAATTTTCAATTTTCATAGCAGTCACTTGTTTCGATTACTTCCATGCCACTAAAGCCTTCTTGGTACCAGCCACGAGCTTGCGCATAAGATTCAACTATGTCAAACCAATCTACAAACTTGTGATCGCTGCTAGCCCAAATATCGTTATCCAGCGCCCAATCTCGCATATCTGATTGAACCATAGTGGATTGTTCACCTTGTACAGTATCAGCATTGATGCGATCAACTTCTTTTTCAACAAAGATTACATCGTTCATTGTATCTATTAGATTCATCATACTTTTACCTTCTTACATTCCTAAGAAATCTGTTTTCAAAACTTCTACTTGCTCTACAGCATTTGGATAACGAGCAAGCAAATCGAAGTCCATCTCAAGTTGTGTTGCGGTTGCCTTAGGAGTCATTTCTTTTGCAACTTGATCTGCAATTTCGTTAAATGCTTCGTAAAACTGCTCGTCGTCTTTCCAAAAATTAATATTGGATGCATACACATCAGCATCTACAAAATTCCAATTAATAGTACCGTCTGTATTCATGTTTTCGGCTTTAAAAACTGCGTCACGGATATCAATTTCAAGCATTGAGTAAATCATGTTGTGTACCTTCTTTGTTACTACCTATACATGTTTATAGCATGTAGTAATTTAGATGTCAACCACTATTTTACTATTTTTGAAATTTAAGTGAATATTTTTTGCCATCTGCATAAAATGTCACCACACTGTGGCTGTACACTTCGCGGCGGCGTTCTTCGTAACGTGTTTCGGTTTGGCATTGTCGTTGCACACCAGCTTGTTTGTTGGAATTGTTAGTAACAGCTTCGGCACCAACAATCGCACCAAGAACAGTCATTGCATCTTTTCCGCTGCCATTGCCAAGTTGATTGCCAATTGTTCCACCAATAATTGCACCAAACAGCGTATCTGCCGCACTGGCACCGTTGC
>Ga0233415_10000688_pt1 | contig 15540 bp, 16 predicted proteins | sample Na_anoxic_12_MG_FD_188631 | JGI IMG/M metagenome (GOLD analysis project Ga0233415, IMG submission 188631) | Seawater microbial communities from Saanich Inlet, British Columbia, Canada - Na_anoxic_12_MG | ecosystem: Environmental > Aquatic > Marine > Inlet | place: Canada: British Columbia... | reverse complement strand
GGGTACCCCATCATCGTTTTTAGCCTGTACGCCTTTTAAGTCGATAAAATATCCGCTATCGTCAACGCCATATCCGTCAGGATTATCACGAAAAGCAAACTCGTTCATGCCAGAGCAACTAGGACAATTAAAAGAGCCGCGTTCGCCACTGGATGGCTTTTTTGCTTTTATAGTTGGGTCGAATATGTCACCGTTAGGGCAATGCCTTTCAATGTTTTGCGCGTAGTCAAGCACTAAGCAGTCTTTTTTCCCTGGGTATAATCTAAGCCCTCTACCGACTATTTGTTGAAATAATGCTACTGACTCAGTTGCCCTCAATATAGCAACAACATCAACGTGCGGCGCGTCAAATCCAGTTGTAAGCACTGCCACGTTTACCAGGTATTTATATTTTTGCTCGATATAATCATTTATTATTTTCTCGCGCTCTTTTTTAGGTGTGCTGCCCGTTACTATTCGGGCCATATCAGGGTTTAAGTAACCGTATATCTCGTTAGCATGCTGAATTGTGGCAGCAAAAAACATCACGCCTTTTCTATCGTATGATCTATCAACTACATCTCGCACTATATCGGCAGTTAATCTACCTTTATCGTTAAAAGCGGCTTTGTATTCTTTCTCAGTGTCGTTAACAATATTGCTAGTATCGTACCTTATCGGTGTGTGCTCACTTTGCGGTGGCGTTAAAAATCCGCGTTCGATCAGTTCATGAGCGCCTATTTTAAATATGAGCTTGGTAAAATACGGATCGATAGTTTCTTTGTCGTCAAGCATTCGATTGCTTTCATCCATAGAGTAAATATATCCCATATTCATTCTATATGGGGTTGCAGTTAATCCGATAACTCTTAATCTAGGATTGCGCGATCTAATTTCATCAATAATATTAATTATCGTTGGCGTTATCCCATGGCACTCATCAATTATGATTAAGCTAAACAGATCGCCAAACTTGCTAATGTTGTTTTTAACCGTCAATGGCGATCCAAAAACCACATCATGCGCAAGCGACTTATTGATTGACGCGCTATAAATACTCGCAGGGTTGCCGGTGGCTAAATATTTTTTATGATTTTGCTGCACCAACTCTTTTGATGGAGCTAAACACAAAACTTTTTTACCCACTTTGTGATTAAGCCACCTTGCAAGCTCAGCAATAATATGGCTTTTTCCGCTACCTGTCGCAGCATCAATAACGCCAGTAACGACGCCTTGATGCTTTCTAATGTGATTAGTAGCCGCATCAACTGCGGCTTGCTGGTAGTCTCTTAACGGCATTATTTAACCATCCAATACTCTGAGTCTTTGCCCTTGTACTTGCTCAAATCAGTATCAGGCAGTAAATCCTTGACTACCTTTGAGTAAGATATAGCGCCAGTCTTTTTAACTTTGGTGATATTAAGATCGCCAATGGTTACTTTGTCGCCACCGCTATCTTCGGCTATCTTGCACAATTCAGCCTTAGCGCTATCCATTAGTTTTTTATACGACTCAATCTCGCTTTTTGCGTGTTTGTACTTTTCAACCAACGCATCGCTCTCATTGATGTTTTTGCGGATAGGATCAAGATGTTTTTGCGGGCTTTCTACCTCAATCAAAAACCTTGCATAAAAAGCGCTAAGCTGTTTCATAGCGCCTTTCAAATATTCGTCATCACGATTAATTACCTCTAATTTAGAACCGTACGGAGACCATTGGTAAAAATAGCAAATATCAGTATCAGTGCAAAACATTTCTATTTGCATTTGCGCGTAGTAATGCGGCTGATCTTGCGCGGATTTAAATACAGGATCTTTATCGTTTCTTAATCCGAATGGGCATTTAACCTCGATTACTGCATTTTCCTCTAATATTAGCCCGTCAGGTGATGCGCCAAGCCAGTCGCTATAAGGGTGGAATCCAGTCTCTTTTACAGTTAATCCATACTCTAACTCGAAGTCTTTTATGGATTCGATTTCAAACTTTTTGCCGTACTCGGTTGCAATATTTCCTTTAAACTCACTTTCTGCGCCTAACGCACTGCGCACCATTGAGCGCATCACATCTTCAGGCTTCATAAATGGAGAAAGGCCAAGTATTGCGCCTGCAACTGATCCGGTTATTCTGTTTTTTCGAGCGGTAAACCACTCATTACTTAATTGCTTCATTTCAATTTATCCTAAATTAATGCGCGTCCATGCGCTTGTTGTTATTCCAAGTTAGAACGGCATATCGTCTTCATCAAAGTCCACTTCTGGCAGTGGTGGCGCGGATTGCTGAACTGGTGGTGCAGTCCTTTCTTGAACTGGGGGTGCAGTCCTTTCTTGAACTGGTGGCGCGGATTGACTTCGCTTGATAGGGTTTATTTGAGATACCCAATTGCCCTCTTTTAATTCGCCTGATTCAGTGGTTAGCGACCATACTTGCAATGTTCCTGCCATTGGCTTCATCATTAAGCATTGCAACTCTTGATCGGTAGGTGCGTGATCCACTTTCAGTAAATCGCCACCGGCGTTTAATGCAATAGCTGCAAACATCTTTTTATGCTTTGCGGTCTTGATTTGATCGTTATCATAAACTCGCAACTTCTGAAATACTTTTCGGCCTTTAAACTCGCCCTTAAGAATAGTCCAGCGTAATGAGATATAATCGTCAGACTCATAGCTATCGTTTTTAGCTTCATCCACCGCAAACACAACTTGAGTGCCAGATGGGATAGGTTCCATGTTGCCGCCGCCTGACTCATGCGCGCCTGTGGTTTGCTTATCTTCTTCATTCCAAAATGCCATTATTTAGTCACTCCTTTAAGTGCTGGTATAAAATCAATAAAAGGGTTTACGCCCTCGTCAACTTGTACATCTTCGTTTATGCCGTATCTGTTTTTAGATACTTGAGCGGCTCCGGTATAACAAACAGCAATACGATTACCACTTGATATGGCTTTTTTGCGTTCACCATCGCCGGTGGTAAATGTCTCTAACTTTAGATACGCGACCATATCGACGTTATCTGTATAATGCGCTTGGCACTTTTTATGTAATCGCAATTCATAACGCGAATACGGGTCTTGGTCAGGCAACTCAATCGTGCTTGTCTCACTATGCGCGATAAATACAACATTCATACCTCGCTTTTCATTCAGTATTTTAGCGGCCTTTCTAACACGGCCGTGCAATGCGGATACCGCTAAAAACCCTGCTCCATAGCCGCCGTTAGCGGTAGCGAGCGACTTAGGTTTTTTTGGGTCTGAATCAATTACATACTCACCGAATAACGTTTCAAGCTGAGTTACTGAGTCGATTATCAGCGTTTTGTAATCGTGATCTTCTTTGATTAATGCGGTTAACTGACCCCATAAATCATCGGCCTTATTAATAACTGGGAAAGCATCCGGTTTATTTTCTTCTGATATTGACTCGATGCCGTCTTCAGCACGAATAAATATAGGGTTAGGGAATGTATTTGCTAATACGGTTTTACCTACTCCAGGGTCGCCAGTGATGGTAATTATTGCTGGGCGTGGCGATGGTTTAGCCACTGTTGATAATAATGACATTATTGTCTCCTTTTCTCTTTTCAACGGTTGCTAATCTAATTTAATTATTTTAGTATGTCAACACTAAAACAACAAAAGGCACAAAATAAAATGCAATCAATAAAACAAATTCAGAAACAACAAAAACAAGAGTTATCAAGGCTCATAGGATGGGTAGGTAACCAATCCATTCTTGCGCGGCAATTGGGCGTGTCTCAACAAGTCGTTTCATCTTGGATAAGTAGAGGAAGAATAAGCGCCACCTACGCGACAGCCGTAGAAAGAAAAACAAACGGCTTATTTAAGCGGGATGACTTGCGCCCAGATGTCATAAACTGGAATGAGGATGTATAGCCATGTTATTTAAAAGAAAAAGAAGTATGTGGATGGATGGCCTTATTTATGCTGAAAATCAAGGCGCAAAAAATGCCTATGAGGATTTGATGAGGAATGCTTTTGATTATGACGATTTTGAATTTGGAGTGCTAGATTACATCCGCCATTACGAAAGCATGGCAAACAAAAAGGGGCATGCATCATGCTAACAAAGCAACAAGAACAAGATATTATGATTAAGCGAGCTAAGGCGCGAAAAAAGGCCGACGAAATAAAAGAGAAACTAAAAGATGATTACTATGAAAATTTACTTGATGAAATAAATAGAGGTTTACATGGATCAGAATGATTATTTAGACGCAGGGCTAAAGGTTTTCGGATTACATCCAATAATCAAAGGCATGTGCTCTTGTGACGATCCAGAGTGCACCGCAATCGGCAAGCATCCTGTCATGTCAAATTGGCAACATACGCCGAATTGGTCAGATGAGCAGATCGACACAATGTCAGAAATGGGCCACTTCGATACGGGCTTTGGTGTGCTTGTTGATGGCCTAATTATTATCGATGTAGATGCGCGCAATGGCGGTGTGGAGTCGTTCAATAAATTATGCGCTGATACTAACTTTGATTTTTTAGGCGAGTGCCAGTTCGCTGTAGCCACCGGCAGTGGCAACGGATCAATGCACTTGTATTTTAAGGCTCCAGCCAACACGCCACTCATGCAAAAGCATAATGATTATGAGGGCATAGATTTTAAATCAAGCGGCTATGTTGTAGGGTGCGGTTCGCTTCACGCGTCAGGCCAAGAGTATGAGTTATTGCATGGGTCGCCAGATGATATATGGGATGCGCCACTTGAATTAATATCAACACTTAAAAAGCCGGAATACTACCGGTCTAAGGCGGGTAGTCAATATATAGATGTTAATCAAGATGATTTGCAATCAATGTTAGATTGCATTAGCTCTGATTGCGATTATGACGATTGGATCAAGATAGGTATGGCGTTAAACCATATCGACGCTGGCATGATTGATTTGTGGGATAAGTGGAGCGCTAAAAGTAGTCGATATTGCGGATATGAACTTATACAAAAACATTGGCACTCATTCGGTAAATGCGCAAATCCAGTAACGGTTGGCACTATCATACATTTAGCGAGGGATGGCGGTTATATTCATCACGTTGAGGGCCAATACGAGGTAGTGCAACCGGATAGTTTTAGCAATGTAATAGTAGACCTAAAAAGGCCGCCTGGCTTCGTGGGTGATTTAACCCAATGGATAAATGACCAATGCTTATACCCTCGCGAGTCGCTAGCGGTAGCCACTGCATTAACGGCGATTGGAAATATATGCGGACTAAACAAAGTTGACGGCATGGACGGCATGACAACAAACTTGTTTTGCTTTTGCGTTGCAGGTAGTGCCACAGGAAAGGAGTCAGTCCAGCAATCATATATCAAAATAATGAAAGAGTCCGGCATAGCGGGTACGGTACACGGCGCATTCAAATCAGAGCAAGAAGTGATCCGCAATTTAATACGCCACCAATCCGCTAACTATGTGATAGATGAAATGGGTATTGTGCTATCCAAAGTATCTAATGCCAGTAAACGCGGCGGCGCGTCGTACCTAGAGGGCTTGATTGGCTTATTAATGAGCATTTACTCAAAAGCGGATGGCTCATTACCTATTAGCGGTGACTTGCGCAAAAGCATCGAGGAGGAATTATTAAAAGAACTAGGCAGGTGCCAATCAAGAGTTGACGAAAATGAAGATCCAAACGGACAGCAACAAAAAAGAGTTGATGACATAACACAATCGCTTGTTGACCTAGAAAGTGGATTAAAAAACCCATTTTTATCTATTATCGGCTATACAACGCCTGTCACATTTAATGATTTGATGGACTTTAACCAGGCCACTAACGGCTTTTTAGCGCGAGCACTATTGTTTAATGACTTAGAGACTAACCCAAAAAGAAAGCCCAAGTTCAAAAAGGCCGCAATGTCTGAAGGCATGAAAAACACGCTGCAAGCACTTTTCGGCAACGGATCATTTGATAATGAGACATTGTACAGAATTGAGCAAAAAGGCGACAGGAATGGCATAAGCACAACGGATGAGGGTAGGGCAAGGCTTGATGATGTATACGACCACTTCTGGCGCATAGCAGAGGAAAACAAAAGCAATACAGGGCTTGAAGCGATCCCTAGACGTGGATATGAGATAGTCGCAAAAGTATCGACCATACTAGCGGCCCCGAGTGGATTACGCACCATTGAGCATGTAGACTGGGCTTTTGCACTTGCTAGGCGCGATATTGACGAAAAGATAAAGCTCGCTTACTCGAACATGCAAGAGGATGCAGCCATTACTACTGATACCATATCAGCTAAGTTGCTATCGCTTATTAGTCATGATCACGGCGAAACGCTCGCAGTATTAAACAACCGATGCAAAAAGTACTCAAAAGATGAGATATTTAACACGCTGAGCATATTGGAAAAGCAAAACAAAGTCAGGCAAGAGTCAATCGAACATCCCGTCAATAAAATATTAACTACAAAGTACTTTCAAGTTTAAATCAATTATGTTTATATGTTTGCAAGCCGTTTAAAAAGCGGCTTGCATGTGTTTGTAGCTTAGAAGAATACACTAGAATACACCGTACTGTGTAAGCTTTAAAGCCAGCAAACACAAGCCTTTCAGCTTAGCTTAGAAGAATACACCGAAAATGCACAAAGAGACTATATAGACAATATAGGGGCTAGATGTGCAAAAAAAGTGTATTCTATTATTATAGAATTATCTATATACAAATATCTAATAAAATCAAATACTTATATAACTTTTACTGAATATTGATATATCACTATTCTTATTTATCCTAGGTTATTCTATACTTATTTTTTTTATAGATAATTTAAAGGGTGTTTCTTGTGAATTTAAAAACCAGTCTAACTAAAAAAATTAAACGGCTTGATATTGGCGGGAGCTTTTTGGTTAAGTTTTCTGATGGGGTAAATATGGATACCGTGATCATGTATCTAACAAGATTAAAAAAGCAGTTAGGCGTAAACCTAAAATACAAAACTTTGCCGGATGGATTGCTAGTTACTCGCATCAATCCGAAAAATATAATCAATGAGCGAAAACATATTATCGACATACTCAAGTCTTTAAGTGGTAGCGCTCTTGTCCAGGCGAATGATTTTAATAATATTCATACTTTAAAAAGATATGTGTATGAGTTTAACTCAGCTAATAAAACAAGTATTGCAACAAAACAATCAAAATGTGGCGGTGTATGGCTCAAAATCAAAAGCTAAGCGGTTTTAATGGGGTTAGTGATGCCATTGCATAGGGTTGATGTTTTTGAGGGCTTAGGATTGGTTTTAGGTGGATTAAATTATTTTTCACAGGTAAGACCAGTTTAATTAATTATTGTGGTATATTTGATTTTCAATACGCATCTGGCATATGTGCATGGCGCTGGTGTACCTGTGAAGGGTGTTTTTCCGCACTTGGAGGTCATCAGATCACGTTGAATATGCAAGCCGTTTTTATTTCATGATAGGTGGCCCGCCTATGGCGACAGAGGGCGATTTATTTCTCGCATTAAAGAATATTGGCTTTTTAGGGGCGGTTAGCGCATAATTAGCGCACTATTTTTATTTTGGGCTTGCCATGTCTTTAAATCGAATTACTTTACCCGATGACAGCAACTACTATCAGCGATCGTTGATAGTGGGTAAGACTGAAATACTTGATCTTGACATATCCTACTGGCTTGATAATGAGCCTATATCCTCGTTTACTGCATCAACCATTGGCGGTCTATCCATTAACTCTACTGGCTTTACTGGCGGGGTTTTATCGGTTGCCGCTGATGGCGTTGACCAGGGCGAGACAACTATCACATTTAATTACTCAACTGCGACAAGGCAAGACTGCTTTAAGGCTCGCGTGTTGGTTAAGGGGGATTGCTAATGGCATTACAAGGCAGCGCAACAGCTACATACATGGCAAGGGTAATAGATTGGTTATTTTATGTCTCAACGGGGCAAATTAACCATTGTTATGCAAGCATCGAAAAAGACGAATAACACTACACATTTAAGGGTGAATAAAATGCAACTACAAGATTTCGCAACATTAGCATTAGCACAGGCACATGAACAGACTACATACCGTAAAATAGGTGCTAACGAGGCTCGTCAGTTTTTCTCTATAATGGGCGCTAGGGATAGTATCGAAAGTAACCTAACCAACACCGATGTTGTACAGGTAGTACCTAATGTAAACACCACAGTTGGTGCTCTATGTAGGTCTGTTCTGGACACATTAAGCGGGGGTAACTTCGCAACTGACCCGTCTGTACAGGATGGTCAGCTTAACAGAGTAGCAAGCGCTATCTTAGTTACCGCAGGTGTACTTACGCAGGCGCAGGTTGACGGCTTCTTTGCTTTGGGCGAAACAAGTACAAAACCATTCGCAGGAGCTACCGAACACGCTTTCCAGTTAGCTAAAGGAACTATACCGACTGTGCAGCTAGGTCAAACTGCTAACGGTGACTATGCGATTATCACTGTATCAGCACCTTGCGAAAATCATGCACCGAGAGTAACCACAGCTAACGGCACTAGAATCACATCGTTTTACAACGTGTCACAAATTGGATTGTATGCGGCAGAAATACCTAATGAATACCGAGGACAAGTATTAAGCGTTGATAATGCCTATGGCGTAGTGAGCTAATAGGCTATGGCTTATTATTTATCGACTGCCGTCAACACCTATATTAGCATCCCTGCCGTCACTATAGGGGGCAATGTTGGAGACTACTTTGAGTTCACTGGATTCGGCTCTGCGGGTAACCATCAGAATAATTTCTTAATTGCAGGGCAAGGGTGGACTCACTTTTTTAAAGTGATATCGACAGGTGTGTCAGGGCGCGTAAACGGTACAAACTACAACATCAATGCAACTAATATTGGGTATGTAAAACCTGCTGACGATGAAACATTTACCCATCGTATTGAAAAAACAAGTGCTACCGAGTGGACAATGAGTGTAAACTCTAGTTTTGTAGGAATTGTTACTAATAGTTCTAACATAACGATAGACCAGCTAGCTAATACATCCAACACTTCCAATCAAGGGCTAGTCGGGGCGCTGTACAAGGTAGAATTCTCAACTAATGGTGGAGCTAGTGTAACTCACAACTATGACGCAAGCGCATCAAACGGAACAGGCTCGACACTCCCTAACACACTTGACGGAACAGGCGCAACAGACGGTACACTGGTTAACTTCACATTACCTGACGCATGGGTATGGTATTCACAGTTCTCAATAGACCCTACACAATGGGCTAGACGAGTTGAAATAACTGACGCTAATGTCAGTCCATCGCTAACAGGCTTTACAGCGCTTATAACTCAGGCAAACTTACCTGCTGAGGTGTTTAGTAGGGCAGGAGTTGTTGATGGCGGGGGCGACTTACGAGTCTGCTTAAACTCTGACGGGACTGGTCAGCTACCTTTAGAAGTTGTTGACTTCAACACAAGAACGTCAACGGCTGTACTATGGACTCGATTTGCATCGTTTGCGAGTGGCACAAGTCTTTGGTTATTCTATGATAAAGCAGGGGAGACACAGCCGCCTGTAACTGATGCGTTTGGTAGGAATGCGGTTTGGGCTGATTATGCTTTTAGTTCGCACGATGGGGGGTTTACAGACTCATCAGGCAATAGAACAAGTATAAGTAATGGTGGCGTAATTGGAGGGGGTGCAGTAAGTAATACTGGATTAGCTACAGATTTTGACGGCACGGATGATTATTTTGATTATGATGTAGCCAAGATAATTGATACGCAAAGTACAGATTTTTACGTTTCCACTTGGTTTAATCAAGATGCTTTAGCTTCTAGTAGTCAGACACTAATGTCAGGTTCAGGCTCAGGAGACATTAGATATTTTAGGCTGCGCGACAATGGCGCAATACAGTATACTAATTTTGACGGTGATACAGACAACTACATAACAAGCGCAAGCAACTCATTTTCAGCAGGGGCATGGAATAATACTGTTGTTTATAGAGAGTTTGGCGTAAAAAACGAACTAATACTAAATAATGTCTCGGTTGGAACTTCGCAGGGCGTTAACGCGAATACATCTAGCCAGAGTGATGCCGTTGGTGCTTTTATCAACACTGTCAATGGCGTTCCCGAGTTGTATTTTAACGGCAAAATCGGAGAAATAAGGCAGCGGCAATCTATACCAGCAACGCCAGTCGACTTTGCCGCAACAGAATACAACAACCAATCTGCGCCAAGCACATTCTGGTCAACAGGAACGCCAGAGAATACGACTGGGGGTGTAAGTGGCGTAACAGGCAACGCAGTATTTGACATCACAAAGCCCACATTCTCGATAGCTGGCAGTGCAACGGTACCATCTCCAACGGGCGATGCGGCGTTCGATATAACAAAACCAAGCTTTAGCGCATCGGGCGCAGCAACATTACCCCAGGCTATTGGCAATATAAGCTATTCAATTGATAGCCCGACATTCTCCTCAAGTGGTAGCGCGACACTTCCGCAGCCTATCGGTGATATAGCATATACAATCAACGCGCCGACATTCTCAGTGTCAGGTAGTGCGACTTTACCTAATCCAACGGGTAACGCAGTATTTGATATTAGCAAGCCTTTGTTTAGTGGTGAGGGTAGTGCGACAACGCCTAATCCTGTTGGCAATATCGACCTCACAATAACAAAGCCGTCATTTAGTGGCCAAGGCCAGGCTACTCTACCGCAACCAACCGGCAACATTGACTTTGCAATTAATGCGCCTGTGTTCAGTGGTCAAGGTGCTGCAATAGGTTTTGAGCCTATTGGCAATATCGCTTTTGATATCAGTAGCCCGACTTTTAGCGCGTCTGGCAGTGCCACATTGCCGCAGCCAGTGGGTAACGCATCATTTACGATCGATAAGCCTATATTTGATATCCTAGGATCACAATCTGGCGTTGTAATAAGTTATTCACCGGACGCGATCATAACGGTTAATTCCGGCCAAAATATCATAATAGTGACAAACGACTAATAAACTAATAAACTAACATAAAATTAAGAGGGTTTTACAATGGCAACAGGTAACGCAGCATCAACACTCGATAGAGCTACCGATTTTGGCACTAGCTTTGCATCATCAACATTAACTATATTGGCGGGTGCAACCTCGCTAGCTGTTCATACAGTGCCAAGCTTTACGCCGACCAATAACGGTGCTGACGGTGTTGCAACAGCATCGGCGATTGCAGATGACACAATTCTAGCGTCTGCAACGGCTGATAGCCCAACGTTAACCGAGGGTACAAAGACGTACACCTTGACAGTTGGCCTAGTTGGTTCGGGTGCTGATCTAGAGCTTAGCACATTAACGTATGTGACAGGCGAAACGTCAACTATATCAACATTGGTAGTTACTTTCCCATCGTAACATAGAGATTTAGCAGTACTCGCAACCGAGTAACGCAAATGCTTCATGATTTGATTTACGATAAAAGCATTGGTGGACTCAAATGTTTAATCGACAAAAAGAGTAAGAGTACGTGGATATTTCGCATTCTTTATGGGTGCGAAAGTAAAACAATATTCCACTGCCATGTTATGCGGACGGCAAAGCACACTTGCTATGTAGAAATAACGCACAGTGAGAGTAATAACGATTTAAGAAACTTGATCACTTGTAAGCTTATGTTTCAGTATTTAGGTTTCAATACGGTTTTATATCAGCGGTCAATGAGTGGTAAAGTTAGGCAGATAATCATTAAGGGTTAGCTATGGAAGTGTGGCAACGTAAGATAAATGTAGGCAAGACGGATGCGCTAGGTATCGATGTTACTGAATGGATTGATAGTGAGTCTATAGCGGGCTTAACTGTCAACACATCGGGCGCATTGATAACGGTTGATTCTAGTCAGATTATCGGCAATATATTAATCGCCTACATAACTGGCGTATCTGCCGGCGCAACCGATTTAATATTTAATTATACAACCGCGACTCGTGAGAGATGCTTTAAAGGTCGCGTATATGTTGAGGATGATTGCTCATGAGTGAGAATAAAGGTACAGCAAGACCAAACAATAGCGCCCCGTTTAAGTACCCTGATCGCGAGTCATTTGGCGATGCGGTTAGTGCTTATTTTGAGCCTGATGGAAACGCATATTTTGAGGGTGAATTTAGACCCACCATGACAGGGCTTGCGCTGCATCTTGGTATGGATAGGCGCTCGCTAATTAATTATGGCAAGCGCGAGAAATACGGCGATATCGTTGCCCATGCTCGATTGAGAGTCGAGGAATGCTTAGAGCGTAAGTTGTACGGCAATACTGTGACCGGTGTCATATTCAATCTAAAGAATAACTTTGGGTGGAAAGATAAAAACGAGGTTGAGTATTCTGAGAAAGTCCAGGATGACGGCACTAATGAATGGTAAACCTTGCTGAGTTCAGGCGGCATGTTAAATACAAGTCGCCTGCTTTTGTCCCTCTATTCACCAATCAATCGCGCTATCAAATAGCATATGGCGGCGCGGGAAGCGGCAAATCGCATATAGTCGCACGTAAAGTCCTTTACAGGGTACTAAAAGAGCGTGATTGCAAGCACAACTTTCTTATCATACGTAAAGTTGATAGAACTATAAAGCGGTCAGTCTTTACGCTTATTCTAAACATCATATCAAGATGGGGGTTAACATCTGAATTTGATGTAAACCTTACCGATAAAACCATCATATATAAGCCGAATAAATCACAGATAATGTTCAGCGGGCTTGATGATGTTGAAAAGCTAAAATCAATCGAGGGTGTTACGTCCATATGGGTTGAGGAAGCAACCGAGCTTGCGCAGGATGACTTTGAGCAGCTTGATTTACGTCTACGTGGCGAAACTAAATACATTAAGCAAATAATACTCACATTCAACCCAATCAGCGAGCAGCACTGGATTAAAAAGATATTCTTTGATGATCCGATAGATGGCGTATTTACACTTAAAACAACATACCTAGATAACGCTTTTATTGATGATGAATATAAGCTCGTTATGGAAAACAAGAAGAAAACCAACCCCAGGTATTACGGTATTTATGCGCTGGGGAATTGGGGCACTGCTGACGGGTTGGTGTTTAATCGATTTTCATCTAGACTAATAAGAGAAGAAGAAACGCTCTTGCTTGATAGGGTTCAAGGCTTGGACTTTGGCTACACTAACGATCCTAGTGCGTTTCATGTGTCTTATGTTGACGATGAAAACAAGAAAATATATATTTACGACGGCTTTTACGAAAAAGGCATGAGCAACAAAGATATCGCGCAAAAGATTATTGATATGAAGTGTCACAAACGAGTGACCACTGGCGATAGCTCAGAGCCTAAATCAATTGACTATATAGCGTCAAAAGGCGTTAAAATAAAAGGCGCTTTAAAAGGTAAAGATTCAATTAATGCGGGTATCGATTTCTTACTTGAATATGAGATTATCGTCAACGCGCATCTAGTCGAATTTATAACCGAATTTAATAACTACAGCTGGGATACGCGCAAGAATGACGATGTTAAGATAAACAAGCCAATTGATGACTTCAACCACTTTATCGACTCACTCCGATACTCTGTTGAGCATAAATTCAAAAAGCGTTCAAGTGGCGTATACGTACCATCTCGCAAAAGACGTTAATTATGTTTATACTGTACAAAAATTATATAGGTATTTAATACAATGGACACTAGACATCAAATAATAATTAACGAGTTAGCCGGTCGAGTATCGGCAAATCTGCGCGGTGCTTATGGTTCACGCGACACTAAACACACTCAAGCATGGGCTGACTATGGCTACAAAGACTCGCTAGAATTTAACGATCACTATCAAATGTATCGTCGATTCGGCATTGCTAAGGCAGGCATAAAAACACCTGTTAACCAATGCTGGAAAACTAACCCTATGATCCTTGAAGGCCGTAAAGGTGAAGATGAAAACCGCGATATAGATACATCGTTCGAAGTTGAGATTGCTGACATATTCGAGTCTAAAAATATATGGCGCAAACTCAAGCTTGCCGATGAATATCAAAGAGTCGGGCATTATGGTGCTTTTGTTGTTCAGATACGAGGTACGCAAGAACAAGCCGATTGGTCAAATCCATTATCAAGAATTAGAGCCGACCAGATAGTTAAATTTATACCACTGTTTGAGGTGCAACTTGAGCCGGTATCATGGGAGAATGACCCAGCATCTGAGCGTTATGGCCAGCCCGTTACATACCAGTTTCAAGAGTCGAACTTGATTGATGATAACGACCAAGATCAACGACTGCGCAATGTGACCGTGCATTGGTCAAGAGTGATTATATTCGCTGAGGGTGCAGATAGTGACAGCATCTATGGCGTACCGGCTAACGAGGGCGGCTTTAATGACCTCGTAACAATGGAGAAAATCATAGGCGCTGGCGGTGAAGGTTTTTGGAAGAACGCGAAAATGGCGACCGTTTACACCAATACAAACAAAGACGCTAATCCACCTGGGCCTGATGAGATTGACGCAATGGATCAGGCCATTCAAGACTTTGTTGATGGACTTGACCAGCATTTAATGACGGGTAGCCTTGATCCTAAAGTACTCGCATCATCACTTGCCGACCCTAAAGAGCATTTTTTAATTGCATTGCAATCCTATTCAGCAAGCATCGAAGTAGCAAGCAAGATATTAGTCGGCGCTCAAGAGGGTAGATTAGCCGCTGACGGCGATGCAAAAGCAACCTCTAGCGGATTTCAGTCTAGGCGTGAGGATTGGTGCAGCGATATGATAAAGTCTGTTATTGATTGGCTTATGAGTGTTGGTGCCGTTACACGCAGGAAGTACTATATCGATTGGGATGACTTAATGGCCCCCAGCGATAAAGAAAAATTCGAGCTAGGATCAACGCTTACCAAGGTCATTGTTGAGCTAACAAAGCTTTATGGCGAGTCACCCATTGATCCGAATGAGGTCGCCAAAATAATGGGCTATCAGCCACAAGATATGCAAACCGATGATATGAGTGAATCTGATGACATTGAAAGCGAGTAGGATTGATAAAGATCCAACAAAGCAATCGGGTAATCGCAGACGCGCAATGACTGATATTAATAAGCGCTTAAATGGCGCTTATCGTGATGTTATTGCGCTTTATACTAGCATGCCTAAAGAGTTCGTTGCTAATCGCGTTACTTATCGCTATCTACTGGATGACTTTAGACTACAATCTACTGACGAGCGTATAAGGCAAATAATCAATGATTGGTTTGATACTGCAACGGATACCAGGCCGCCTAATTTTTGGTTTAATCGCTATATCGGCTTTGCTTATGATATGGGCACAAAGGACTCAGCCGATAGGATAGCATTGTTAGGCATGCAAGCAGGTGTATTAGGTGACTTTGAATTGAGTCAGTTAGATATAGAAAACATCTACCAACAGCCGCTATACAGGCGCAGAATTGAGTTGGTTTATGGTCGCGCATTTAACGAGATGAAAGGCTTTAGCGGCACAACTGCGACTGATTTGGCGCGTATATTGTCGCAAGTGGTCGCTGATGGTAGATCCCCTCGTGATGCGCAACGCATGATA
>Ga0233415_10000687_pt1 | contig 15571 bp, 12 predicted proteins | sample Na_anoxic_12_MG_FD_188631 | JGI IMG/M metagenome (GOLD analysis project Ga0233415, IMG submission 188631) | Seawater microbial communities from Saanich Inlet, British Columbia, Canada - Na_anoxic_12_MG | ecosystem: Environmental > Aquatic > Marine > Inlet | place: Canada: British Columbia... | reverse complement strand
TTGGCCAGCTAATAAAGTCTTGATTTCTGTAGTATTAAGGCCAAGTAATTGATAATACTGGTCAAATAACAGAACATCAATATCTATTTTATCAAAATCAAAATTAGTTTTATTAATTAAAAGAGCTTTTACTTGACTTTGGCCTATCTGGCTATCATCTAAAAGACGGAATTCCTTTTGTTGAATAGCTAATTTTGGGGGCTGATAATCCTCTATTCTCTGCCAATCAATTTTGCCAAAAGAAAATTTAACTTGAGAAATTTTTCCAGAAATATTTATTTTAGAATTAATTAAATATTTAGTTTGATTAGGCAAAATGAAAGTTGAGCCAGAATTTTTTCCAAGAAGATTATTTTTAGAATCATATAATTCAAAATTATAAGAGAAATCGCCACTTCCATAATTCTGATTTGGATTTTTTATTTGAGCAACTAAATCATAAAAATTATCTTGGACTAATATTTTATCAGCCAATAAAACTTCTATATCTTTTATGTGCATTAACTCGCAAGGGATACAAGGTCCTCCGCAATCTACTTCTTCCTCTTCCTGATTCTGAATATTATCAAAGCAGGAAGGCTCTGGTTGAGAAAAATGATAAATCAAAAAAACAATACTAAATAAAATAAGGAAAAAAATTGAAGCAATAATAATTTGTTTAACAACGCGATTAGTCATAATAAAAACTCTATAAACATTATAGAGTTTTTATTATTAGAATTCAAGTCATTAATCTGGCGGCTACCTACTTTCGCGGCAAAGCCACTATCATCGGCCTTGAACGGTTTAACTTCTCTGTTCGGAATGGGAAAAGGTGGAACCCGTTCAGCATAACCACCAAGTTAATAACTTGAATCCTATAATAATACAGATTTAATATCCAAAAAGCTAAGAGGGTAAAATTAATGATTTATTAGTACTCCTTGGCTAAACACGTTGCCGTGCTTACACCTAGAGCCTATCAACCCCGTAATCTCCGGGGAATCTAAGATACCTCATCTTGGGAGGAGCTTCGCACTTAGATGCTTTCAGTGCTTATCTCTTCCAAACTTAGCTACCCAGCAATGCCTTTGGCAAGACAACTGGTAGACCAGAGGTTTGTTCATCCGGATCCTCTCGTACAATGGATGACTTCCCTCAAGTATCAACGCCTACGGCAGATAGGGACCAACCTGGCTCACGCCGGTCTGAACCCAGCTCGCGTACCTTTTTAATTGGCGAACAGCCAAACCCTTGGGACCTTCTTCAGCCCCAGGATAAGATGAGCCGACATCGAGGTGCCAAACAGAGCCGTCGATATGGACTCTCGGGCTCTATTAGCCTGTTATCCCTAGAGTAACTTTTATCCGTTAATCTTCCGCGGTTCTACAACCAACGGTCGGTTCACTAAGTTCTGCTTTCGCAACTGCGCGACATGTCCGTCTTGCAGTAAAGCTGGCTTGTGCCTTTACACGACCAACCCGATTTCCATCCGGGCCTAGCCAACCTTATAAACTCCTCCGTTACCTTTTAGGAGGATAGCGCCCCACTAAAACTGCCCAGCACTCACTGTGCCCCGACATAAAATCGGAGTTAGAAACACCATTTTGAAAGACGGGTATTTCACTGGCGGCTCCACTCAACCCGAAAGTCAAGTTTCAAAGCCTCCCCGCTATGCTACGCATCCAAAACAATACCCCAATGAGAACCTACAGTAAAGCTTCTAGGGTCTTTCCGTCTTGCCGCAGGTAGGGGGCATCTTCACCCCCACTGCATTTTCACCGGGCTTCTCGTGGAGACAGTTTCCCAGTCGTGACGCCATTCGTGCGGGACTGAAATTACCAGTCAAGGAATTTCGCTACCTTAGGACGATTATAGTTATCGCCGACATTCATCAGGGCTTCGGGCTTTCGCCTAACTCCGAAGAGAAAGACGTCAACCGTTAACCTTCTGACATTGGTCAGGCGTCACCCCCTATACATCCTCTTGCGAGTTAGCAGGGAGCTGTGTTTTTGATAAACAGTCGCCAGGAATCTTTAGCTGCGCCCCTGATAAATCAGGGGAGGGTTTATTCCAAAGTTACACCCGCTGTTTTGCCGAGTTCCTTCACGAGAACTCACCCGTTCGCCTTGGTCTACTCGACCTGCCCACCTGTGTCGGTTTTCGGTACGGACCCAACATCCTTAAATCTAGAAACTTTTCTTGGAAGCCTGCTCACCTGAATCGATTCTTCCGAAGAAAAACCTTTTCTCAACTCTTGAGTTGGCGCTGGCCGGATTTGCCTAACCAGCACTCTTAAGCCAAGAACGGCAATCCAATAAGCCGCTCAAGCTACTAAGCTCCGTCCTTCCATCGAAAAGATGCTGAGGGGACGGAATATTAACCGTCTGTCCATCGCGCATTATCCCGCAAATATTACAGGACATGGCTTAGGCCCGCCTAACCCTTGGCTGATGTTCATTGCCAAGGAAACCTTAGGCTTTCGGCGTCCCGATATCTCATCGGGATTGTGGTTACTTATGCCAACATTCTCACTTTTCTAAACTCCATCTCGATTCACATCGTAGACTTCAACGCTTAGAAAACGCTTCCCTACCGCATCCTGACTTAAGTCAGGACACCTGTGTCTTCGGTATTGGACTTAGCCCCGTTAAATCTTCGGCACAAAATCTCTAAACTAGTGAGCTATTACGCACTCTTTAAAGGATGGCTGCTTCTAAGCCAACCTCCTAGCTGTCAGAGAAACTTCACTTCCTTTCCCACTTAGTCCAATTTAGGGACCTTAGACGACAGTCTGGGCTGTTTCCCTTTCGACCATGGAGCTTAGCCCCCACAGTCTGACTCCCCCGCATAATTTTTAGTATTCGGAGTTTGATTGGAATAGGTAGGAAAAATCCACCCTACTCCATCCAGTGCTCTACCCCTAAAAACATTCACGGGAGGCTAGCCCTAAAACTATTTCGGGAAGAACCAGCTATTACCAAGCTCGATTAGCATTTCACTTCTATCCACAGCTCGTCCCCTGGTGTTGTACAGCCAGTGGGTGCGGACCTCCATCCGACTTTCGTCAAGATTTCATCCTGTCCATGGATAGCTCGCTTTGGCTTCGGGTCGTTACCCATCAATCTTTCCTTAAAAAGGAATGCGCCCTATTAAGACTTGGTTTCCCTATGCCTCCTCCCTTGTTGGGATTAAGCAAACTGATAAGTAACACTCGTTGGCTCGTTCTGCAAAAAGCACCCCGTCAGTCCGATTTAACATCGGACCTCCGAGTCTTTGTAGGCCTATGATTTCAGGTTCTATTTCACCGCCCTTACAGGGCTACTTTTCACCTTTCCCTCACGGTACTAGTTCGCTATCGATCATAAAGAGTATTTAGTCTTGGCAGAGTAGGACTGCCGGATTCCCATGAGATAGTCTGGTCCCATGGTACTTAAGAATAATAACAAGGAGCATAAAGAAGTTTTCGCTTACGGGACTATTACCCTCTTTGGTCCTGCTTTCCAGCAAGGTTTAACTAACCAACCTTTATTTTATAAACTCCCTGGAGCGCTCAAATGAACGCTCCAAAACATTATTACCTTACAACCCTCACTGAATTAAACAAAAGTAAAATACAGTAAGTTTAGACTTCTCCCCTTTCGCTCGCCGCTACTTAGGGAATGTTCCCGACTTTACGTCGGGATTGTTTTCTTTTCCTCTGGGTACTGAGATGTTTCACTTCCCCAGGTTTCCGGCTCTAACACAAGGTTAGAGTCGTCCCGATTTAACATCGGGACAGGTTACCCCATTCGGACATCCACGGATCAAAGGTTGCTAGACGCCTCCCCGAGGCTTATCGCAGTCACGCCACGTCCTTCATAGGCTCTTTATGTCAAGGCATCCGTCATAGGCCCTATATTATTTTACCCTCCCAACTTTTTAGATATTAAAAGTTAGGAATACTTAATTTATTTGACGGAAATTTATTTAATTTAATTATTTATTTAATTTTTAAAGAACCAACCATATTCTTATTCAAAAAGACCGCTTTAAAGCGGTCTTTCAGAGACAATAAATAGACATACAGTCATCAACCGCTTTTAATATTTGCTAGTGGTCTCTTTGTTCTGTCCATATCACTTATATACTATACATATCTTAAAAGCCTGTCAAGCGGTTGACGATTAAAAAGATGTTAATAAAATTTATGCTTATTCGCTTGAAACGTCTTTCCTTATCTTTTCCAGAATTTGAGCTGCTAAATCCCTACCGCCTAAACCAAAAGCCAGACCAGCGCTGATAACTAAAGCCGCTACTACCCCTGTAAAAATAGTCTGAATTAAAGATGGAACAACGCCTAATTGCAACAAAGCAGCTAAAATAGCAAAAACCAAAATAGACCACTTAGTTACTGTGGCCAAAAAATTGGCAGATTTCAAACCAGCTGCTTCCACGCTTGCTTTAACAAGTTTTTGCAAGAAACTAGCAATTAAAACAGCTGCTAGTAAGATAAGAATAGCAACGATTAAGTGAGGGATGTAAAGAATAATTTGCCTAAGAAACTCTGTTACTTGAGGCATATCCAAAATATCAGTAGCTGCCATTAAGAAGACAATAATGAAAAACCATTTAACTAATTCTCCAAGAAACTTGCCTGAATCCAGCTTTAAATTAGCTCTTTCAATGCTTTTCTTAAACCCTATTTTCTCCAAAATATTATCAATTCTTAACAGACGTATGATTTGAACAGTTAATTTACCTAAAATAGACGCTATTAACCAACCAATAATAAAAACAATAACTGCGCCTAAAAGATTTGGCAAAAAACCCATGAATCCAGACCAAAGTGTCTGCAAAGAAGAGGTAACTACTTCTGTCCAAGTTTGAGCTAACATCTTTTTCACCCCCTTTCTGATTTGTCGCTATAAAGCAACTTATAACTTCTTTCATTCTAACACAAAAATCCACAGCATAGCCTGTGGATAAGTAAATATGATTGCTTTAATCCTTTCGACTCGTTTCGCTCGCTCAAGGCCTTCGTCCAATGTTTCTTAGAAGAAATTTAAATCTAAAAAAGGTGGAACACCCTGAGCGGAGTGAGGAATAAAATGACGAACAGAGTCGAAGGGTGGGCGTGCCAGGACTCGAACCTGGGACCTCATCTTTATCAGAGATGCGCTCTAACCACCTGAGCTACACGCCCTTATGCTAATTTAAATATATCAAAAAATACTTGCCAAAGCAAGTATTTTCTAATTTGCAAGTTTGTGTAGTTGTCCCAATAGTGGTCTTAATTTAGGGCTCCAAGACCAACACCCACTAGTTGAGATAAGAATTCTCGTATCTCAACCTGTATCGACACCCCAATCTTATTTAATAAATAAAATTAGAAAGGAGGTGATCCATCGACAGGTTCCCCTACCGATGCCTTGTTACGACTTATTCCTGGTTACCGATTCTGCCTTAGGCCCTCGTCTGAGACGAGAGACTTCGGGTATCCCCGGCTTCCCTGAATTGACGGGCGGTGAGTACAAGACTTGAGAACGTATTCACCGCGGCATGGCTGATCCGCGATTACTAGCGATTCCAGCTTCATGAGGGCGAATTGCAGCCCTCAATCCGAACTGAGACCAGGTTTGATGGGATTAGCTCCGCCTTACGGCTTGGCAACCCATTGTCCTGACCATTGTACCACGTGTGTCGCCCAGGGCATCAAAGGACACGCTGATTTGGCGTCATCCTCACCTTCCTCCTCCTATTCGGAGGCAGTCCTCTGTGACACTTATAACACAGAGCGAGGGTTGCGCATGTTAACCCATTTAAGGGAGCGCTTCACAGTACATGCTGACGACTGTCTTATTCTATAATTACTTATAGTACGGACTATATCATCATCCCGATTTTACATCGGGAGACCGACGTATTATGGTAGTTTAGACCTACCATCCTGGTCGCCTTAGGCGACCAAAGTCTCTACGGGGTAATCAATGTTAATTTTCTTTTTTGCAGATAAACTGAAAAAGGAATTAATAATTCCACAATTTTCTTTATCTCTTCCCGCCAAATGTATAAGCAAAAAGTTCCTGCGTATTTATAATTATAAATACTTGTCTTATGAATACCTATCTTTTCTAAAAGATTCTGATCTATTTTTGCTTCTTTATAATTGCCATAAACTATTCTAAAATCTCTATCTTTAATTTTATTAACAGATCCATCGCCATCAAATCGTCCAGCAATATAAGAAATAATCGCCTTTTGATCTATCTCTTTTAATTTAGTCTTTGCTAAATTAAATATTCGCAACAAAGGACGACTATTCACATACAAATGGCATGAAATTCGTTTTGCTTTTGATGAGGGGTAATAAACAATATTTTGAGTTAGAGAAGAAATTTTATCTGAAATTTTAATTGTTCTCATTTCTAAAGGATAATACGCTCTTATCCTTAATCTTTCTTTAGAGAAATTATTAAATAAAAACAAAGCAAATCTTTCTAAAAGTTCTTCATTGCTATTGCTCAACCCAATACTACTTGTTCTTTGATATCCATCAGCGCAAAATAAACCTAAAATATAAGCCGCTCTAGGACTTGAAATTAATTTATTAACATTTATACTTCCCACGGTATCGCCCATTTATCCTTATTTTAACACAAAAAACAAATGGATTCCACCGTTATCAGTCGGTTTTGCTACTTGCCTTACGGCAAGAAGGGTCATCGTTAATAACCGTGCACCACCTGACCCTGATGTCCTTGTAAGAAAGTTTTCCTTTCAGAAAACGTTCATCAGGATGTCTAGCCCTGGTAAGGTTCCTCGCTTAACGTCGAATTAAACCACATGGTCCACCGCTTGTGCAAGTCCCCGTCTATTCCTTTGAGTTTTAGCCTTGCGGCCGTACTTCCCAGGCGGTCAACTTAACGCGTTAGCTTCGCCACTCAGAGGGTCGATACTCCAAACGGCTAGTTGACATCGTTTACGGCGTGGACTACCGGGGTATCTAATCCCGTTCGCTACCCACGCTTTCGTAGCTCAGCGTCAGCCAGGTACCAGCTAATTGCCTTCGCCTTTGGCGTTCCCTACCATATCAACGGATTTCACCCCTACTTGGTAAGTTCCATTAGCCTCTCACCTGCTCTAGTCTTAACGTTTGATTGGCAGCTCCGAAGTTAAGCCACGGAATTTAACCAACCACTATTAAAACCGCCTACCTACGCTTTACGCCCAGTGATTCCGGATAACGCTTGGGGCCTTCGTATTACCGAGGCTTCTGGCACGAAGTTAGCCACCCCTTATTCCTGTCCTAACATCATCTAGACATAAAGTCTGGATTTTTCAGACAGAAAAGAACTTTACACCCCGAAGGGATTCATCGTTCATGCGGCGTCGCTCCATCAGGCTTTCGCCCATTGTGGAAGATTCTCGACTGCTGCCACCCGTAGGTGTATGGGCCGTGTCTCAGTCCCATTGTTGGGGGCCAAGCTCTCACTCCCCCTACCCGTCATTGCCTTGGTAAGCCATTACCTTACCAACAAGCTGATAGGACGCAGGCTCCTCTTGAAGCGAATCCCGATAAATCGGGAAACTTTACCCTTACGGGAACCATCTGGTATTAATCCCGCTTTCGCGGGGTTATTCCAGACTTCAAGGTAGATTCCTACGTGTTACTAACCCGTTCGCCTCGTTCGACACTACCGAAGTAGTGCTCACGATCGACTTGCATGCCTTATCCACGCCGCCAGCGTTCATCCTGAGCCAGGATCGAACTCTCAAATAAAAAATATTTTGGGACAACTGCACAAAATTGCAATTGTTTAACGTAACTATTATTTTTTTAAAGAACATTTCTATCTTAACAAGATCAAAAATTCCTGTCAACTCTAATTCCAAGGACAGTCCTTAAAATGACATCTTTGAGCACAAGGATGTCATTTTAAGGACTGTCCTTGATTATTTTTCTGCCATTCCTTAATTTTCTTATGATTACCAGATAATAATACTTTTGGAACTTGCCTTTTTTTGTTATCAATTACTATGCTTTCTGGTTTTGTATAATGCGGATACTCGAGATTAATTTTTAATTTTAAATTTTTAATTTTTAAACTTTTAGAAAAACTCTCTTCTTTTAATGAGCCTTTGTTAATTACTCCGGGAATTAATCGAGTTACAGCATCAACTAAAATCATGGCCGGTAATTCACCGCCTGTTAAAATATAATCACCAATAGAAATTTCCTCATCAGCAATATATTTAGCTACTCGCTCATCAACTCCTTCATAACGTCCAGAAATAATAATTATTTGATCTAGTTTTGAAAAATGATCAGCCATCTGCTGATTAAATTTTTTTCCCTTGGCAGACAGTAAAATTACTTTGCTTTTTTTTACTTTAAATTTTCTTTTTATATATTTAATCGCTTTATAAATTGGTTCAACCATTAAAACCATGCCAAATCCACCGCCATAAGGCGTATTGTCAACTGTTCTGCGCTTATCAGCTGTATAATCACGTAAATTGTGGATATTAATTTTAATTAATTTCTTTTTCTGAGCACGTTTAATAATGCTTTCATTAAAATATGAATTAAAAATATCTGGTAAAATTGTAATTATGTCAAACTTCATGCCAAAATTGTTAAAATTTTTTGAAAATTTTATTAGAATTTTGAGCACCCGCCTTTGGCGGGTATCGCTCATTCTTTATCCGCCAGAGGCGGATGAAGTTTTTGTTTCTAAAATAAATTTTAGACAAAATACTTCAAACAAAAACTGCACTATCAGAATAGCACAGCTTTTGCCTTTTTGTAAATCAAAAAGATTTTATAATTTTAACTCTTCAACTACTTCATCAACGCCTTTTTTAGGCTCTTGGTCAGAAGCAGGTGTTCTTGTTTGAGCTCTATCAACTCTACCGCCCTCTGGCTCTTCAATCTTAAGATTAATACGAGCGTTATTTTTAACGCCGATTACTCTAAGAATGCTTCGAATTGCCCTAGCAGTAGATCCTTCTCGTCCAATGACTTGTCCCATATCCTCTGGATTAACCTTAAGAGTTAAGAGGACTCCCATTTCGTCAACGGTTCGAATAACCTTAACGTCATCAGGATTTGCAACAATGGACTTGATAATGAACTCTAGAAATTCTTGATCAGTAGGCATCTTAGCCATATTTCTATAATCCCTAATTCTCTCTAACTATCTTTTGAACTTTCTCAAAAAATGAAATTAGCGATAAATCAAAGATTAATTCATTCGAGACTATTCATAATCTATAGCAGTTCGACCTTTTCTGTAAGACTGCTAATCTTTCTTATTTTATTCCTTTTTCTCTAATTTGTCAACCACATCTTTTGTATTTTCTTCTTTAATAGGCTTCTTTTTAATTCTGATTTTCTTTTTAATCTTTGGGCCTTTGATTGTTCCCTTTTTTACTAATAGATTATGAACCGTGTCAGATGCCCGAGCTCCCTTGGAAAGCCAATATTTTATTCGCTCTTCCTTTAAATTGATCTCTTTTTGATGTGGATTATAATTCCCTAACACTTCTAAAAATTTACCGCTTTTGGGCGGAGAAGTTTTTTCTGTTAGAATAACTCTAAAACTAGACTTATTCCTTTTCCCTGTTCTAATTAAACGAATAGTAAGCATGATTTAAATTTCTAATTTCTAATTTCTAATTTCTAAACAATTTCTAATTTATTAATTCTAAAATTGAGAATTGAAAATTCTATTCTTTTATTGCCATTTTTTCTTTTTTAATGCTGCCTTAGCAGCTTTTTCCTGAGCCTCCTGCTTAGAAACACCCTGGCCTTTAGCAATTAATTCTTTATCTAGATAAAGACCGACTATAAAACTTTTAGCATGATCCGGACCCCATTCTTTAATAACCTCGTAAGTGGGAGTAATACCGGCTTTGTCTTGAGATTTTTCCTGAAAATCACTTTTAGGGTCTTTGTAAAGCTTCTGGTCTATAATATCTGGAAGTTCCTTCAAAATATTTTTTTTAATGAATTTACTTGCTTTTTCATATTCCTGGTCTAGAAAAATTGCTCCAATTAACGCTTCAAAAGCATCAGCCAAAATATATTGGCGAGCCCTGCCAGTATCTTTATTCTCTCCGCGGCTTAAAAGTAAATGGTTATTTATTTCCAATCGACTAGCCACTTTGGCTAACATTTTAGTATTAACTAAAGCAGCCCGCCAATTCGTCAATTCCCCTTCTGGATTGGGATAATTATTGTAAAGATACTCAGTAACAACCATCTCTAAAATAGCATCACCTAAAAATTCAAGACGTTCATTGTCCTTTAAATAAAAATCCGGATTTTCATTTAAATAAGAACGATGGATTAGTGCTTGTTTGAGCAAATCCTTATTATTAAACTTAATGTTAATATTTTTTTCTAGAGAAGATAAATTATTCATTTTTGCCTGGTTCTCCGATTTCTCGATAAACAGTGCCTAAAACACCGTTAATAAATTTGCCAGAAGATTCACCGCCAAAAGTTTTAGCTAATTCAATTGCTTCATTAATGGCCACTTTTGGCGGAACTTCATTTCTTTTTCCAAAAAGAAGTTCGTACAGTCCAATTCGCAAAACATTTCTATCAACAATAGTGATTTGGTCAATAGGCCATTCTGGAGCAGATTTTTCAATGATTTTATCTAATTTGGATAAATTTTTAATTACCCCATCAATTATTTGCCAGATAAAATCAACTTTTTCCAGACCTGGAGCAAATTCTTTAATAACCCGATTAACAATTTCTTTTAATTGATCGAGTTTTTTATCTTTGAAATCCCATTCATAAAGGGATTGCATAGCTACTGAACGAGATAGATGGCGATTGGCCATAAATTTTTATAAATTAAAAATTATTTTTTAGAAAGCTCTTCCATATTCATTTCTTTTTCACTTCCTTTTTCTTTTTCTTGCTCAGCTATTTCTTTTTCTTTTTTCTTTTTCTCTTTTTTGGTTAATTTAGCCATAACATCAATTATTTCTTTTCCAGCATAAGTTCCGCAATTTTCACAAAGCCTATGAGGTAAAACAGGTTCGCCGCATTTAGGACAGGTAAAAAAATGCTTTTTACCCAAAGCATGATGCGAACGCCTTTTGTTCCTTCTTGATTTAGTGTGTCTTTGTTTTGGTACGGCCATAATTTTTAATTGCTTTTCGAAGAGCATTAACAGCTAAATCAGCGCAATGCATTTTAATCGGAGGCAATTTGCCAAGCTCTTCAGCTACATCATTATATGAAATTTTCATTGCTTTATCAAGTGTTTTTCCTTTAGCCATCTCAGTTATCATTGAGGATGTGGAAATAGCTGCTACGCAACCCATTGTTTCAAAAGATATATCTTTTATTTTATTATCTTTTACCTTTATATATAATTTCATGATATCTCCGCATTGTAAATTACCCACTTCTGCCACAGCATCAGGATTTTTCATCTTACCCATATTGCTAGGATTTTGAAAATGTCTAATAACTTTTTTGCTATACATAAGATTTCTATTCTAATGACCGGAGATTTTTCTTAATCTTTTAATTATTCCAGGCAAAACCTTTAAAACAGAATTAATATCATTGTTTGTTGTGTGCCTGCCTAAAGTAAAACGAATACTGCAATGCGATTGCTCATGAGAAAGCCCTAAAGCTGTTAAAACATGAGATGGGATTAAAGAATTGTTAGCGCAAGCTGAACCAGTCGAGACAAAAATATTTCTTTGAGACAGTTCCATTACAATGCTTTCTCCTTCTGCTTTGCTAAAACTGATATGGGCATTATTAGGCAAACGATTTTTTAGAGAACCATTAAACTGCGAATTGGGAATATCTTTTAAAATTCCTGTAATCAACTTATTCCTCAATTTCTTAATATTTTGCGTTTTGTGTTTTTCTTTTTGCGCTTTTTTTATCGCTTCTCCTAATCCAACAATGTCTGGAACATTTTCAGTACCTGAACGCATGTTTTTTTCCTGTCCGCCGCCTCGAATTAAAGAAACGATTGGCGTGCCTTTTTTAATATATAAAGCGCCAATGCCTTTTGGACCATAAATTTTATGGCCTGATAAGGATAATGCATCTACGCCAAGATTCTGCACATTACAATCTAAATAATTAACTGCCTGAACCGCGTCTGTATGAAAAATAATTTTTTCTTTTCTCTTGCTGTTGATTTTTTTAATTAAAGCGCCTATTTCTTTAATTGGCTGGATAGTGCCTATTTCGCTATTTGCATACATTATGGAAATCAATCGAGTATTATTTTTAATCGCTTTTTCTAACTCTGTTAATTCAATTATTCCATCATTATTTATAGGTAAAAGCGTTAACTCGGCTAAATTATTTTTTTCATGATATCTAGCTGGTTCAATAACTGCCTTATGTTCAATTGAAGAGATTATAATATGCGGCTTTTTATTTTCCTTCTCCCAAATTTTATCAATCACGCCGTAAATAATCCAATTATCGCTTTCACTAGCAGAACCAGTAAAATATATTTCATTTGGAGAACATTTTAAAAAATCTGCGACTTGATCACGGGCATTTTCAACTGCTTGGCTTGCTTTTTCTCCTAAGCTGTAAATAGTTGAAGGATTGCCGTATTGTTCAAAAAAATATGGCTGCATTTTTTTAAAAACAGTCAAATCCACTGGCGTAGTCGCAGCATTGTCAAGATAAATTTCTTTTTGAGCCATGTTAAAATATGATAACAAAAGAATAGCTAATTGTCAAAAAAAATTATCTCCTAATTCCAAACATATTTCTAGGCATCTCATACTTTTCAATAATTGATTGGTTTAAATCATTTCTTTTTAAAAAGATAATTGCATAATCATCAGCAAAAACTGGCGCCCAGTTATCATCAGTCACACGTTTAATTAAAAACTTCTGAGCCCAGGGCGTAGCATCGTGATAAGCAAAAAATATTGCATTAAAATTATATAATTTATCTTGCTCTAGCCAAACATTATTATCTTGCTGCAAAGGAATATACTCTTGTTCAAAAAAAGAAACAGAATAGGCCTCTGGGCGATTATCAGTAAAAACTTTCTCTTTAGGATAAAGATAATAAATCAAATAGCTGCCAATATCATAATTATTAAAAATTGGCCCTTTGAGATTCTGTTCTTTAAAAAATTCAGCTGATTGATTATTGTCTTTAGCTAAGCCAAAGCCAAATTCTTTATCTGCTAAGGGCAGTTTTTGATAATGGGTAAAGAATGTAATAAAGAAAATAGCCAGACATAAAAAAACAAGTCCGAATTTAACATTTAAAGAATTAAATTTGATTCTTTTGCCTATTCCCTTATTAATGTTATATGCAATTATTAATAAGGCAAAAAAACCAAAGAGAGTAAAATTGCGGATAGCTAGCCAAGCCATTGCGCTAAAAACAATTGCCAGAAAAAAATAGATTATTGAAAACTTTTTCCGATTTTTTATTAAAAGGAAAATAAAGCTCAAAGCAAGAATTGCAAAAACTATTTTAAAAAGAATTAAATTTGGGTTGCTAATAATCCCCAAATTCTCCAAAAACCAGACTGATTGATTTTCAATAATTCTATAGCCATAATCTCTAAAAATTGTAAAAGGATAAATTAATCCTTTTAAGCCAAAGGGATTTATTAAGGTAGTTAAACTCGTTAAAACTAAAACGAAAAAAATTCTGTTAAAAACTTTTCTTTTTTTAATTAACCTATCCACCAAAAAAAGCCCTATTAAAGCAGGGCCAAAAATAAAGTATATATGGGTGTTCACCCAAATAATTTCCAAAACAGGCAAAATAAAAAGCCATTTATTGCTTATTAATCCTTCTTTACAATGCCAAAGAATCCAAAAAAATAGAGCAATACAAAGATAGCTGAAAATCTCTGGCCTTATTTCAGTGCGAGCTGCTATTAAAGGGATTAATAGAACAGAACATAAAACAGAAATCTTAAAACCAGCCTGCTTTTGGGTTAAACGAAAAAACAGATAGAAAATAAGCAAACTAATTGTTAAATAGAATACAGAAAGACCAATAAAGCCAGACATTTGCAAAATAAGAAAGAAAATTACTCCACTTCCCCAATGATGATTGACCATTGGATAATCTGGCTGGGTATAAGAATAGAAATTTGTTTTTAAAAGATCAAAATTTCCCTGAAGAATTATCTCGCCGTTTTTCAAATGTCTGCCTAAATCAACTATTGTTAAATCAACTTTGTTAATTAAAAAAAATCCATACCAGCTCATTAACAAAATTAAAATGAAAATCTGAATAACTTTTTTCCAATTCATAAACATATCATAACAAAAAAATAAAAGATTAAAAAGAGATTGAACTAAAAACAACCGTTAAAAAAACGGTTATTTTGCTTGACAAGCTCTTTCTGATTTGATATATTTACAATAGAATACATATAAAAAGCACCTCTACTGGTTTCGTCCTTTAGCGGTGTTTTTTCTTTTTATACTCTAATTTTTTCCTCAAATTATTCATGAAAATAATTTTCTCTTTTGCCGTCTTTTTTAATAACACAGAACAAGTTTTAATATAAGGACTCATTACATATTTTAATTTATCATTCTTGTATAAATACTTAACTAATGAATAAAAATCACCATCACTACTGATAATTAACGTTTTGTCATATTTTTTATAATCAATCATTGCCTGTAAAACTAAATCAGCATCAATATTACCCTTAACTTCTCCCTTATCATCAGGTAAAGTTGGTTTAAAAATCAAAACATAACCAATCCCTTGTAGAAAAGAGTATAAATCTTGATTAGAAGGGATATAGCCAATAAAAAGGTATGCTTTAGATATACAATACTTCTCTTCAAGATAAATCCTGAACTTTTTATAATCTAACTTCCATCCCAAGCTCAATATGCCTAAATTTAAATTCTGACTATCTATAAAGGCATAATTATTTTCTTTTTTCTTTACCATTTGAACATTAGGAGGATTATTCTTAAAATAATATAAAACTTATAAAATCTTCTTAAGAATCTCTTTCGGAGTATGAACTAAATAATTTGGTTTTTTCTCTTTTAATAATTTTTCTGAATTAAAACCCCAAGTTACCGCAATAATTTTAATTTTGGCTTTTTTTGCCGCAACGATATCTCTATCCTCATCTCCAACATAAATTACATCGTCAGGATTAATTTTATATTTTTTACACATTCTTTTTAGAACGAAGTGTTTACCGAATAAAGAACTATTAGAATACACAAATTCAAACAAATTTTCAACTTTATATCTTTTTAAAACAATTTTAACATTTTCTTCTGAATTACTTGAAACAACACCAAGCTTATAATTTTCACTTAACTTTTTAAAAACATCTAAAATCTCTGGAAATAATTTAATATTATTTCTCTTTTTTAATTTAGATGTCACTTGATAAATGAACTTTGGAATTTTCCAAAAAGGAATTCCTGATTTTTTAATCAAATATCTAGTTCCATGATCTCTAATATCTTTAAAATTAATCTCTTTATATTTATCTTTTTTTAAATCCTTTACAATATTTAAAATATCTTCGTACGTATCCGCAATAGTTCCATCAAAATCAAATACAATATATTTTTTCATAATTCCAAAAT
>Ga0233415_10000686_pt1 | contig 15580 bp, 15 predicted proteins | sample Na_anoxic_12_MG_FD_188631 | JGI IMG/M metagenome (GOLD analysis project Ga0233415, IMG submission 188631) | Seawater microbial communities from Saanich Inlet, British Columbia, Canada - Na_anoxic_12_MG | ecosystem: Environmental > Aquatic > Marine > Inlet | place: Canada: British Columbia... | reverse complement strand
AAAAATACGAAAAAAATCATACTTTCTTTGTATTGACAAAACTTATATTTGTTGTTAAAAATATATAAATAATTAGCTTATCTATTAAAGAGCAGCGGATGCCTGAACAATCCACAAAAAATGGAATCGATTTCCATGATCAAGGGCAAACGGCTCGAGAACTTCAAGCTGTCGAGGCGGTAGTCGCTTCGTTTAATATTGCCGTTAAAAACTATGGCATGTATCCTGAAAGTCATGCAACCTGCCAAAATTCCCTCCAAACTGTCAAGTCCCGTCTAGATGCTTTTATAGAAAATTATGGTGATCTTAGATTCGAAGTCAAGAAGGACCGGCTTCTTTTTCAAAGTGAAACGGTTCAACAGGATGATCCCAAAACAGGGGAATTGGCCTTCCCCTTGTTTCGGGACGGCATTCAGTGGCTGGAGTTTAAACAAGGACTCGAATTTTGGGAAATCTCCGGGTTTTTTAAAATTTACAATGACTACAAAAGGTTACAGGAAGAGGCCGAGGGAGATCTTGTCACCGCCTTGTGGGAAATGGATTTCCCGCATTTGCAGTATGCGGCCATGGATGTTCTATGGAAGGCTGAGACACTAACAGATTATTCCACCTTCAAAGTGAAGGACCGTGAGACACAGGACGCAGCGATGCAGGAGCGGGCAGATGATGATCAGCAGGACGTGGCCGATACGGCAGAGGCCACGGACGCCGGTGCCGGCCTGGCCCTTTCCACCAAGGACAGAACAATCTGGCAACTGACCCCGGAAGAATCGCGCATTCTAAAACAAATGGTGGCCGAAGAAGAACGGCAAAGCGGTACACAAGACTTGCTTGATGTTCTAGAAATTATTCTCCGAACTCAAAACCAACCCGAGGACTACTCGATTATTCTTGAATTTATAAAGGAGGAATTCAAGAACGCTCTGGCTCAAGGTAATTTTCAAATCGCTCTCGATTTTCTGGAGAGCCTACAAAAAACTTATCACTCTTGCAAAATCGAGAAACCCTGGGCCCGGCCTTTGTTGGGTCGGTTCTTCGTTAATATTTCCGGCATTCAGGTGTTGGGGGTTCTCAAGCAGGTTTTACAAACTTTTGATAAACAACATACGGACCGAATCAATGTTTTCCGGCGCTTGTTTCTGCGTTTCCCGCCGCCGGCGATAACCGCTCTTGCTCCCCTGTTACTTGAGGAACTATCCGTGCCCGTGGAACGGCAGCTCATGGAAATTATTGGATCGCTGGCACTAAAAGATATTCATCCTTTAGAACAGTTGCTGGATCGACCGGAAGAGGCGTTAGTCAAAAAGCTCGTCTTTATTCTCGGACATATCAAAAGTGAAAAAACCGAGCAAATTCTCCTCGAAATGACGCACCATGAATCGGACCGGGTGCGGCTGGAAGCCCTCAAGGCCTTGACCCGTCGGGATAAAAACATGACCAAGAAGCTTTTTCCGCTCATCGACGATCCTGTTCTCCCCATTCGCCGGATGATGTGGAAGTATCTGGAGAAACACGAAGACCCGGAGACCGGGAACTTGATACGGAATTATCTTGACCATAAGAAAATCCGCCGTGAGGACGATGAGCAGATCCTGAATTGTTACAAAACACTGGTCCGTTGTGATTCCCGATGTTTTGTTCCGTTTTTACGCGAGTCCCTGATCAGCCAAGGCTTGGATTTCAGATTCGACAGGTCGCTGCGGCGGCGGGGCGCGGCCCTGGCTTTGCTTGAACTGGACACAGAGGAAGCACAGAAAGTCCTTGAGCAAGCTTCAAAAAGCCTGTTTCCAAGTGTTCGATCAGCTTATCGAAAAGCCTTAAAGGTTCACAAATGACCCTGGAAACCCGACCATTGCATGAGGAGTTTATTCGGACTTTTTACAAACTGGTCCAACTGGCTAAGATCCATGAGGATAACAATCAGTTGCTGTTGGAATGCATTGAAGAGTTCATGCAGTTTATCGCCCGGTTGCTTGTGGATGATGACCAGATTACCCTCCAAATTTCCAGAGGAAATATTTATCTGCAGGATGAAAAACTGCGCTACCGGCGTGAAATTGAAAGTTTTACCAATAACTTGTTCCGGTACTTGGAAAAGCGAAACCTCCCGGGGCTTTGTTTTTTTACCGATATCCAAGATGCTTCAGCCAAAGAGATTATCGAGTTTAGCCGTACCTTGAACAACGCCGAGCAACAGGAGGACCCTCTGAAGTGGTTTGTCCAACAGCTGGAGAACCAGGGTTTTGCATGGGCGGAAGTTGTTTATGAACAAGATGCGCCTACTGAAGATCAACCCCCTGAGACTGACCCTCAGGATCAGGTGCAAAAACGCAAGGAAAAGGCTCGAAAATCTTATTTTTACGCCCTTGACTCCTTAAAAGAGGTGTCTGAGAAAATTTCCTGCGGAAAAAAAGCAGGGGTTCGCAAGTCTCTCCGCATGATCCAAAACATGGTAGATCTGGTAATGGAAGATGAGCCGATCCTTTTGGGTCTCAGCACCATCCGGGATTATGATGACTACACTTTTACCCATTCGGTGAACGTTGCGATTCTCTCCATGTGTCTGGGGCAGCGCATCGGTCTTCCGCGGACGTCTTTGAACCGCCTGGGAGTATGTGGGCTTTTCCATGATCTGGGAAAGCTGGACATACCCATTGAAATCATCCACCAGCCCGGAAAGCTGAACCAAAGCGAGTTTGAGGAAATAAAGAAACATACCATATACAGTGTCACCCAAATCATCAAATTACACGCCCCCCATGATCTCAAGGCAAAAATCCTGCTTCCCCCGTTTGAACATCATTTGAAGTATGACCTTTCGGGATACCCCAAGACGAACCGTAAGAAACCCGTGAGTCTGTTTGGCCGGATCATAACCATTGCAGACGTGTTCGATGCCATCACTTCCCCTCGGGTATACCGCCGCCATATGGTTTTCAGCCCTGATCAGGCGCTTAATGCTATGTTGGACGGCGCAGGAACGGATTTTGATCCGATCCTCCTTAAGATGTTTATTAACATGCTCGGGGTCTACCCCATAGGTTCACTTTTAGAACTGGACACTGGAGAGTTAGGCCTGGTGATGGATACTGATACAACGTTTGACGGGACGCGACCCATGGCGGTGCTCTTGGCATCAGATGGGAATGGAGGCTATACAAGGGTCGGGGTGGCGGATCTGGCCGAACGTGACGCAAAATCCGGCGCATTCCGGAGAAACATTGTTAAAAGTATACATCCGTCTACCCGGGGAATTCAGCCTGCCGAGTTTCTTATTTAAAAACTCGACCTTGTTTTTATCTGAAACGGATCCTGAGACACACTTTAGCAACGCCCCATTTCTTCATCAGAGATATGGTGTTCGGGTTAAATAAGAGCAACCTTGTAATAAAAAGGAGGAGAAAATTGACCATAACAGAAAGAAGAAAATATCAGAGAGTCAAAACACACAATCTTTTGTCTTATGTTTGTATAGATGATAGCGGCAACCCAACAGAGGAAAGGATGGGAACGGCCATAGAGATCAGTCAAGGGGGACTCTTCATAGAAACTCATAACCCGTTAAAGCCGCAAGATGTCCTGCTCATTACCATCGATATTCAAGGCGAATTAGTTCCTATTAAAGGCAGGGTCGTTTATTGCCGGACAGAAGATTCCGGAAAATTTCGAACGGGAATCCAGTTTCTTGAATTCAATGAAAAAATTCTATCATTTGTAACTATCCTGATAAAAACTTATAGCGAATTCATTAATCAACATGGGTGAAGATAGGTGATGTTCACGGTGAACAGTCACATCCACACCCGCACCCGGACGGAGCCTGAGTCGGCGTGTCGCTGATGCCCACCACTTCAATTTCAAAGTTCAACGTTTCGCCGGCCAGAGGGTGGTTTGTGTCCAGGGTCACTTTCTCATCGTCCAAATGAACAATTTGAGCTGGAATCTGCTGCCCTTCCGGGGTGTGCATGCCGATGGTCATGCCGACCCTGGGGTTCAGTTCAGGCGGGATATCGGCCCTGGGAAAGTTCTGTGTGAGGTTTTCATTTCTTTGTCCATAGGCCGCTTCGGGCTCGAGGGTGAAGGTCTTTTTTTCGTTCAAGGACATTCCCATCAGCTCATTCTCAAACCCGGTGATCAACTGACCTGTACCCACTTTTATCTCAAGGGGTTGGCGTTCGTGGCTGGTATCGAATACGTCTCCATTTTGCAGTGTTCCCTTGTAATCAATACTTACGAACAGACCGTTCTCAACTTTTTTCACAATAGACTCCTTTGATTTGAATTTTTAATTCTACAAACCTAAGCACAAAAATGTCCAAGTCAAGTCAGCATCTTGACACCAGATCCTTGTTGCTGATATATTATAACCCCTTATAAATTCTTGACAAATTTCATACAATCCTTTACTGTGCTGATTTAACTTACATTTCAGGAGGCTCTCCCATGAACAAAGCAGACCTCATCACAATCCTAAAAAATGAAACCGAATCCGGCCACTACCTGTTCAATCATAATTCGAGGGGCAATCACTATGGTACGACGCTTGCGGTGGAAGTTGAGGCTTTCTTGTCGCTTCATAAGGGAACCATGTTCACGGATATCAAATTCGAGAGTCCAATGTGTGAAGCGCATTGCAGTAATGTCGAAGATCTATCCCAATGTCCGGTTGAATGTAAAAATGCGGTCGCCCGTGAAATCATGAAGGCCTTTTCGCAGTGTAAAATTTAGAGGACGCTCTTAAGTAATTTACCTGATAATCTTAACCGAAAAAATGGGGTCACCCATTAAAGGACATATGAAACAAGAAGGAAACCTGAAAATGACCCCATTGAGTCATTTATTTTCACCGGTTCGGATCGGAACCATGACCGCAAAAAACCGAATGCTGATGTCGGCAATGAGCATCAATTTCGGTGTCGATGCAAAGGGACATGTCACGGAACAGTTGATCGAATATTTTGTTGCAAGGGCCAAAGGCGGGGTCGGGTCGATGCTCGTGGGCGGAGGTGCGGTGCATCCCACAGGACTGGAGCTTCCAGACCTTCCGACCCTATGGGATGATGACTGCATTGCGCCTCTGGAAAAAATGACGGAAGCCGTACGCCCCTTTGGCACAAAATTTGGGATGCAGTTGATGCACGGCGGCAGGCAGTCGTATCACGACAACAAGGTCGCGCCTTCGCCGTTGCCGGCAGCAGCCGTGGTCAAAGGAATCCCGAGGGAGCTCACCGTTGACGAAATTCATGAGCTGGCCGAGGCATTCGGGGATTCGGCCAAACGGTGTCAGGCAGCCGGGTTTGATTTTGTGGAAATCCACGGTGCACACGGCTATCTCATCAACCAGTTTCTGGCCAAAAATTCCAATAAACGTAATGACGACTACGGCGGTTCTTTTGAAAACCGTATCCGGTTTCTTCTCGAGCTTTTCCGGAATATCAAGAAAAAGGTCGGCAGCGATTTTCCGGTCGGCATTCGAATCAACGGCAGCGATTATGTCCAAGACGGCTGGACCCTGGAAGAAACCTTGCAACTGGCCGTCATCCTTGAACAGGAAGGCACGGATTATCTGCACATTTCCGCGGGTGTGTACGGTTCATCCGAACTGACCATCCCCTCCATGTACACCAAACAGGGGTGTTTCATTCATTTGGCGCAAGCCGTAAAAAAAGAAGTCTCTCTTCCGGTTGTGGCGGTTGGACGTATCAAAAGCCCGGAGATGGCCGATCGCATCATCAGCGAGAAAAAAGCGGATATCGTGGCATTTGGCCGATCCTTTCTGGCGGACCCGGATTATGCCCGCAAGGCCGAATCCGGAGACCTCACCCGGATCAGGCCTTGTATCGCCTGTTGTCTGGGATGTATTCACAATGTACTGGCATTGGAGCCCGGATCGTGTGTGGTCAACCCGGATGTGGGCAGAGAATATCTGCTGAAAGGAACGGACAGGGCCGAGGGATCAAAAAAAATACTGGTTATCGGCGGCGGGCCGGCCGGTCTTGCCGCCGCGAGAATGGCGGCAATCCGCGGCCATGAGGTGATTGTCTGCGAGGAAAGGGGGCATGTGGGCGGTCTTGCAAGGATTGCGGCCATTCCGCCCGGTCGATCGGAAATCATGGAAATCGTGGAGTTCTTTACAGACGAACTGAACCGCCTGCGGGTGGATTTGCGGCTGAACGTTGCGTTGACCAAATCGTTTATCGAATCCGTCAACCCGGACCACATCATTCTTGCCACCGGAAGTCTTCCGGAAATGCCCATTATCAAGGGGCTTTTTCAGACAAAAATGTCCCTTTGCTCGGTTACCGATGTTCTGGAGGGAAGCACCGCTACGGGAAACCGAGTTATCGTGATCGGCGGCAATCAGGCCGGCCTGGTACTCACCGACTTCCTGGCTGATAAAGAAAAAGAGGTGGTGGTCCTTAACCGGAAGAAACATTTTGCGGAAGAAATGTCGAGCAACGACCGTTTCTATCTTAGAGAGCGGCTTAAACGGGATAATGTAAGATTGTACAAGAATGTATCGATCAAGCGATTTCTGCCCCATGGGGCGGTCTTTATATCCGGAGGAGAAAAAATCAGACTCCAAGGGTTCGACAGTGTCGTGATCGCGGAGAAAATGACCCCCATCCGAAAAGCCTCGGAGCTTTTCAAGGATACCCATATCCCGGTTCACCTGATCGGTGATGCCAAATCTCCCCGCATTTTGATGCACGCGATCAGTGAGGCGGAAGATATTGGACGGGCAGTTTAATCTTGCTAACCTTTTGATTGAATTTAATAGTAGTATCGCCTTAAGTCATTTGATCTGATGGATAAAAACAGCTTAAGTTCGTGTTTCTCAGACAGTTATAATAAAACATGGATGGCTTAAACTGAGGAAAAATCATGACAATTAGCGTTAAGGATATCTATAATGCAGCCGACTTGATCGCTGGCAGCGTCATTAATACTCCATGCACAAGATCCAAGACACTCTCCGAAATCACGGGAGCCGAGGTGATCCTAAAATTTGAGAATCATCAATTCACGGCCTCATTTAAGGACCGGGGCGCTCTTGTCAAGCTCATGTCGCTTACAAACGAACAGCGGAAGGCTGGCATAATCGCGATGTCGGCAGGCAACCACGCCCAAGGTGTTGCCTATCACGCCCAGAGAATGTGCATTCCAGCGACTATTGTTATGCCCCGCTATACACCCAACGTGAAGGTTGAACGCACACGTGTATTTGGCGCTGAGGTTGTTTTACACGGCGATGAACTGGATGAGACCTGTGAATTTGCGCGGGAGTTCGCACGGGAGCGCGATCTGGTGCTGATCCATCCATATGACGACGAAAAAATCATAGCGGGTCAAGGAACTATTGCTTTAGAGATGCTCGAGTCCTTCAGTGATCTTGATCTGCTTTTGATTCCCATAGGCGGCGGCGGTCTGATAGCCGGCAACGCTATCGCTGCCAAGGCAATTCGCCCGAAGATTGAAATCATTGGTGTGGAAACGGTACGCTTTCCTTCCATGTACCAGGCGCTCAAAGGGATTCCTATAGATTGTGGGACGGACACCTTTGCCGAGGGCATTGCAGTGAGTGAGCCTGGCAGCTTGACCTTGCCCGTGGTCCGGGAATTTGTAGATGAGATTCTTCTCGTTGATGAAAACGAAATCGAGGCAGCCGTGTTACTTTTGCTGGAGATAGAAAAGACGGTAGTCGAAGGAGCCGGTGCAGTCGGTTTGGCCGCGCTGCTCGCCAATCGGGAGCGGTTCAAGGGACGAAAAGTGGGGCTGATTCTCTCCGGCGGGAACATCGATTTATTTATACTATCGTCGATTATCCATCGCGGATTGGCTCGATCCGGTCGCCTTGTTCGTCTTCGTGTCGGGATTCCGGACGTGCCAGGTGCACTAACGGAGGTTACCCGGCTTCTGGGCACGGTCAACGCCAATATAATAGAGATCAGTCATCAACGCGCATTCACGCATCTCTCTTTGAGGTTGGCGGAGGTGGAGTTTGTACTCCAGACGCTCGGAAGGGATCATATGCGTCAAATTCTGGATATCTTTACCAATGCCAAGTACGATGTTTCCTTTCCGAACACCGAAGTAAGGAAAAATGGGTGACCCCTTTTCACATTTTTCGCAAACTAAGGGAGGTGTTATGAAAAGAGTTCTGGTGTACCTTGGTTTCGTGTTGTTGCTAAGCGGGCTGCTTTTAGCTTCGTGTTCGGAAAATCAGATGACTGATAAAAGGGGAAACTACGATTGGGCGGAAAAACGCGCCGCAATGGTACAGCAAGTGCGCGCGTACGGTAGTAAGGATGAGCGGGTGCTAAAAGCTATGAGTACTGTCTGGCGTCACAAATTCATCCCTGAAGAATATCTTGGTGTTGCCCCACCTTATGGAAACCATCCCTGTCCCATCGGTTATGATCAGACAATCTCGCAACCTTATATTGTCGCTTATATGACAGAAAAACTGAATATTCAGACCGGAGAAAAGGTACTTGAAATTGGCACCGGGTCAGGGTATCAAGCCGCCATTCTTGCCGAGTTGGGCGCGGAGGTTTACACCATTGAGATCATACCCGAACTGGCAAATCATGCCCGTAAAACTCTGACCACAGAGGGGTATGAGCAGGTCAAGGTGCTGACTGGTGATGGTTATAAAGGCTGGCCGGAACATAGTCCTTTTGATGCCATTATAGTAACCTGCGCGCCGGAAGATATCCCGCAAGCCTTGGTAAATCAATTAAAAGAAGGTGGGCGAATGATTTTGCCCCTCGGTGTCTACATGCAACGTCTGGTTATCCTTCGTAAAAAATCAGGACGTATAGAAAAAGTTGATGATCTTCCCGTGCGCTTCGTGCCAATGGTGCGCTGATCGTAAGCCTTCCGCATGGACACCAAGCCGCGTCCCCTTTACCCTCTCGATTTTCGTTCAATTAGGGTAAAAAACTAGCAGAAAGGAGATAAGCTTTTTTAGAAAAATTTGATGTGCTGAATGGTACCGTCCTTACTCCACTGGTCGAATTTGTGCCTGAGAAAACGCTTGAAATGAAAGCGGGCAGGCGGGAAAAGCAGCAGCAGTCCGGCTGCATCCGTAATAAAGCCGGGGGTAAGCAAGACAATGCCGGCTACGAAAATAAGCAGGGCGTCTACCATTTCTTCGGCAGGCGCAAGCCCCTGCTGCATGCTTTGTCTGATCCGCAGCATGGTTTGCAATCCCTGCATGCGTGCCAGGGTGGCACCGACAAATCCGGTGATAATGATGATGGCCACCGTATTGAAGGCGCCCAAAAGGCCGCCCAGTTTGATAATCAAATAAATTTCGGCGACAGGGATAAGCGTGAATGCTAAAAACAGTTTGAAAAACATAAAAATTGCTCCTTTAGCTGTTTGGAATTGTCTATGTAATATGGATATCTTTTTTGTACCCGTCAAGGTTTAACCCCATTTTCGCAGGTATATCTCTCATCACATCACACCCAAGGAACGTTCGTGCAGAGCGTGCATTAGCGCTAAGCATGTTCTGCACGAACATCCTATATAGCATTGACAGGGGCATCTAATCTTGCTAATCTTGGCATAATCTGTAACTCTCATATTGAATAGTAAACGCCAAGCATTTTCTGCAGAACGTCCCCTATCATCATGATTCAAAGCGGGTGAGAGATCATGTGACCTTGATGCCTTAATAATAAATACATAAAAAATTAACTAAGATATGATAAATTTAGGGGGTTTTAATGCAAAATTATATAGATCGTATTGTTCGTGCTGCCAAGCTTGACATTAACTTATATGAAGAGGTTGAGGCTGATAAAGGAGCAATGGGTCAAGCCATGGGAGTTGTTGTGCTTTCCAGTATAGCAGCCGGGATAGGAAGCATAGGAACAATAGGGGTAAAGGGAATCATTATCGGAGCGATCACAGCTCTTATAGCATGGTATGTTTGGGCCTATATGACATATTTTATCGGTGCTAAGATTCTTCCTGAGCCACAGACCAAAGCTGATCATGGTGAATTGCTGCGAACCATCGGTTTTTCAAGCTCTCCAGGTTTAATTCGAGTATTGGCTATTATACCTGGTATATCCGGGATCATTTTTGCTATCGCTGCAATTTGGATGTTAATAGCTATGGTTATTGCGGTAAGACAAGCTCTTGACTATCAGAGCACATTACGTGCTGTAGGTGTTTGTATCATTGGATGGGTCATTCAGGCAATAATCCTTATGATTTTGTTTGCTGCTTTAGGGGGTGGTCATTTAAAACCTATTTAATTTTTTTAGGGGATTGGAGTCAAAGCTTTGATTGTGAATTAGCAGCCACCGTTTACGTTTAGAGATGATACAATAAGTGTCCAACATCGCAGATTTTTTATAAGGAGTGCACCTTAATGTTAAGATTTTGAAAAAGCAGGGCAAGATTAAAACTGCTGGAAAAGGTGTTTATGTGAAGGCATAAACCGAGAACTGAATATAAGGAATAAAAAGATTTATGTCAAAAATGTATCCAGAATGCCCATTGTATAATCACGATAACTGTAAAGATTTTTATAATCCAAAACTCTGTGCCATCGTTAGGAAAGATAAAAAGTGTATTAAAAAGAATCCGATTCCGGAGGAAACCGAAACCGAGATGCTTAACACCATGCTACCGAAAGGTTTAATTGAAAGAGTAAAGATCTTCTGTGATGAAAAAGAAATGACTATCCAGGATTTTGTAACCGATGCCATATTAGATAAATTAGCACTTGTTCACAAAGAGCGGAGAAAAAGATCACGGCTGTAGCCGATATTAAAAATAGAATTTACTTGAATTAACCTCGACAATTGCAAGCTATCACCAAATTTTTACCTCATAACCCTGAACAAACACACGGATGTTTACCTTTAAGATGAGAAGTTCAGGCAAATCGCTGTATCTTGAGACGTTATTCTTCTTGACATGAAATCATAGTTTCAATAATCTTTATATGTTTAAGAAAGATGGGCATAAAATCTATTTCCGCTCCTTGACCTTGGATGCCTTCCATAAAAATCGAATGTAATGCCATGCTCAAAGTAAAAGATATAATGACAAGAGAGCTAATCACAGTCTCGCCCGAGACGGAGATTGTCCATGCAACAAAGCTTCTTCTGGAAAACCGTATCAATGGTGTTCCCGTGACGGATGAATCGGGGAAACTAGTGGGAATCCTTTGCCAGAGTGACCTGATTGCGCAACAGAAAAAGCTTCCCATCCCTTCTTTTTTCACATTTCTGAATGGATTAATTCCCATGACCTCTATGAAACAAATCGAAAAGCAGGTTCAGAAAATCACTGCTACCACCGTTGTTCAGGCCATGACGAAAAACCCGGTCACCGTCCAGCCCGACACGGACATCGAGAAGGTGGCGGCCCTGATGGTAGATAATAATTTTCACACCATTCCTGTGGTGGATGAGGGCAAGCTGGTGGGAATCGTGGGAAAAGAAGATATCCTGAGAACTCTCATGTGAGGATTTTTTCTTGTAAAAAATCTAATTATGATGTCGGTTTTAGTGCAAATGGAGGGAAGCATATGAGCGACTATTTGATAGTGGTAGTCAATCGCGCCTTCGCACGTTTTTTCACCCTCGAGCCGGTTGAGTTTCCCGAGCTGGAATCCGGTCCCAGGTTGATGACCTGTGCAGAGATCGAAAACCAGGAAATCAGAGACGCACAGGAGATGTACACGGACTCCAAGACCGGCCGCGGGATAGCCCCTCGGAGCGGAAGCGTCCACGGCTATGACGACAAACGGCATCAACACCTGGATGAATTGAGACGCCGTTTCGCCGTCAGGGTTATCGAACGCATCCAAAAGCTTGCCAGGGCCGAACGGGTGCGCACAGTCATACTGGCTGCATCAGCGCGGATGCGCCGATTTTTGTACCCCAACCTGGACACCCTGACCCGGCAGGGGTACCGGGTCCACAAACTCTCGAAGAACATAATCAATTTATCCCCAAAGAAGCTTCATGAATATCTGGCTGAGGACGGATTGATTCCAAGGCAAAAAAAACGTAACCTGTTACCAATTTTCAATTATGCCCAATTGAAGATTCAGGCACGCAATCGCAAACTAAAGGATTAAGCCCGAGACACCATATTTATTAATGCCGAGCTATAACAGTGGTGCGGTTATTTTTTGTCGAGTAATTTGACCATATTTGTCACACCATTTTAATCGTAAAACCTCTATAGATGATCTAACCGCTTATAATATTAACATATATTCTATATCTTCATCCTGGCGCATTTTTTGCATAATAATGCAAATAATAAAAGGAGGATAGATATGAATTATAGTGTTTTAAAAAGATCAATGTTTCTTTTAGGTATTGTTTTATTTTTATTTTCTTTTAGCGCATGTAGAACAACCGGAGGAGCGGTAGGTTTTGAATGGGGACAGGGGGCAGGTAACGGACATCATCCTGAAGTAAAAAAGGCCAAAAAAGGAGGTCCGCCACCTCATGCACCGGCCCATGGATATCGGGCAAAACATAAATATCGGTATTATCCTTCCTGTAGCGTTTACTATGACACTTATAGAAAATTATATTTTTATCTTGAAGGGCCTAACTGGCGGATTGCCGCATCGTTACCTCATTCTATTCAATTGGGATCTGGTGGCTATGTAAGCATTGAGATGGATACCGATAAACCCTATAGCTATTACGAAGAACACAAGCGCAAATACCCTCCTGGACAAATCAAGAAAAAGGGAAAGAAGAAAGGATCATAAAAGTGACTAAAATTTGAAGTGAGCTAAAGTGAACTAAAGTTAATGAAAAAGGCAGAGCTTTCTCTGCTCTGCCCATATTCGCCCGATAGTCCTTTTTTGAACTACCAAGCATTGTGAGACCTTTGCAAAACGCCCCTTTTTGCCCGATTTCTGCGTCAGGCTCAAATATTAATCCTCGAAATACTCAATGTATTCCTGTGGTTAAAATTATCGCCTTCCTTGAACTCGAACAAAAATATGCATTTTTCAAAGGTCTCATTGTTATATTTTAGCTTCCCTAAATGCCGTTATTAATCTCGGTGCACATTATATTTTTTCAAATTTATGCATATGACCTACGAATAAGATGCACGTACATCTGAGAAGCTTTATAAATGCCACATCAAGCTTCATTTTTTAAAATTTAACCTTCGTAAAGACAACGTCATTACATGGTTTAAAAACATGGTGTTGAAGCCGAGTAACATTTAGTTGTTTTCAGAATTGTTCTTTACCTAAAAATAATACATTGTTGAATTCTGTCAACAGACATTGACCATCCATAAATAAAAAATGTGTTCTATGACGATTATGAATCGATTGCTTGGCTAATTCTTGCTCTGCACGAATGTGCAGTATCACGGATGGCAAAGGCTACTTAAGAATTGTATGTGATCCTATCAAATCTGTGAAGTCGTTGACGGTCCATCCTGGGATCGCGAAACAATATGAACGTCTCTTTGTGGAAACGGAATTTCTATATTCCTTGCTTTCAACTGCTTGTAGACCGCCAGGTTTACTTGGTAAAGTGTTTTAAAATATTTTTGGGTGGGTATCCAATAGCGCAAACCAATTTCGATTGATGAGTCACCGAATTTCTGAATTCCGACTTGAGGAGGAGGCTCCTTGGAAATCTCTTGAAACTCGTTCAGGGCCTCTTTAATTATCTGGATGGCTTTCTCCGGATCGCTATCATAACTGATCCCAACGATTTCCTCCACGATCCTTTTTTCTTCCGAGTTATGTAGAATTTCACCCACGATATGCTTGTTGGGAATAGTTATTTTCACTCCGTCTTCATCCGTTAGAATCGTAGCTCCGAGAGTGATTTCATCCACGACGCCGCTGACCTCGGAAATGGTAATTGTGTTGCCGACAACGAACGGTCGTGTGAGGATAATCACAAGACCCGCGCCATAATTTGCCAACGGGCCTTGGATCGCAAAGCTGGCTCCAAAAGCCATCGCAGCGAGTGCAGCGATAAAGGGGGCTATGGTGATACCAAATTTTCCAAGTGCGATAATGATTGCAAAGCTAATGATGATGCCCTTGACCGTAACGGCGGTAAATTTTGACAGGGTAACATCTAAGTTTTTCCTCTCAAAGAGCTTCAAAAGGAAGGAAGCCACCGATCTTGCAACCAGAATCCCAATGACAAGAATAAGAATAGCACCAATTACCTGGAAACTGTAATTGACAAAGAAATCAATAATTATGTTGACCAGTTTCTGTGCGGTCTTTATTTCGTCCTGCATTTTTTACTCCTTGTTTTTGTAAAAAAAAACATAGAGGCAAATCGCGGCATTAAAACATTATCCGTGCGTCCCTGCCAGAAATAGCTTTACTTTCGAAAATGTGAGTTCAGAATAATGAAAAAGAGCGAATCGAAGAACTTGGTTATTCATGTTTCACCAAATAAGGCCCCATTTCTAACCTGCCGGTTAAAGAAAAAAACCCTTGAGTAAATTGTTAACATTTTCCTCCAAAAATTTCAACCCTTTCATTCCGACCTCTGCCGGGGATTTGTCCGCGCCGGAATAGGGGACCTTATGATCATTTAATATATAACGTTCGTGCAGAACGTGCACAAACTTGGAATGGAGGTCGGGTCGTAAATGGGCATTTTTGGGGTGAAAAATATCCTTTTAAGGAAAGAAAAGCACACTCAGATGAAATCAATTCATTATCGCCATAATTTGTTTGTCACAGGACGGATTTGATTCACACCTTGACAAAAGGGCGGTCAGATTCTACAGATTACGCAACATAGGCCGCCAAAGAGCCGTATTTAAAGCAAAGTATTTTAAGGAGGGGGAATGATAAGATCTGTTATTTTTGGGTAATCGGTGCCAAATCTTGAACAGCGAATAATATTTGACCAATAATACAATTGCTTAGTATCGGAAGTTCCCCACGGGGAAATAGAAAATAACACACTATTACAAAAGAAAGATCAAAAAAAGCATGAACGACAACACATTCACATCCAAAATCGCCCGGGAGCAGAACATAAACGACCATCACGTTCAGGCGGTAGCCGACCTTCTGGCCGAAGGGGCCACCATCCCGTTTATTGCCCGTTACCGAAAAGAAGCCACCGGCAGCCTGGACGAAGTCGCTGTTACCGCCATCCGGGACCGGCTCAACCAGCTTCGAGAAATCGAAGACCGCAAAAAAGCGATCCTCAAGTCTCTCGAGAAGCACGGCCATCTGACGGACGAGCTTTCCGAAAGGGTTCTGGCCGCCGAAACCATGGCAATATTAGAGGACATCTATCTTCCGTATCGGCCCAAGCGGCGCACAAGGGCGGTTGTGGCCCGGGGAAAAGGGCTCGAACCCATGGCGCTGGCGATCCTGGAGCAGGACGGCACGGATCCGGTCGAAGCGGCGGAGGAGTTTATCGATCCTGAAAAGGGGGTCGAGTCGGTCGAAGAGGCCCTGGCCGGATCCAGGGACATCATTGCCGAAATCGTCAACGAGAACGACGAGGCCCGGCCCGGGCTGCGGAACCTTTTTTTCACCAAAGCCATGGTTGAAAGCCGTATGGCCGCTGGCATG
>Ga0233415_10000683_pt1 | contig 15625 bp, 10 predicted proteins | sample Na_anoxic_12_MG_FD_188631 | JGI IMG/M metagenome (GOLD analysis project Ga0233415, IMG submission 188631) | Seawater microbial communities from Saanich Inlet, British Columbia, Canada - Na_anoxic_12_MG | ecosystem: Environmental > Aquatic > Marine > Inlet | place: Canada: British Columbia... | reverse complement strand
TAGCTAAAAACCCTGAGTCATTTGCTGAGTTCGGTTTTAGAATGTATTATACGGACGCTACAAGAGGGGCTGTTTTAAGATTGTCAGGAGACGGTATCACCGACTTATCTGATTACGGTATGCACTCTTTCTTTTCAGACAACTTACCTATAAACAATAAAATAATAGGATCTTTTGATATTGCTAAAAGAAATTATAATGTAACGCTAGAGTCATTAACTCCATACTGGCAACAAACATTAGGAGTCGGTGAATTTGACAGGCTAAACAAACATCCACATTGCGATCAGTTTGTTAATTCTTTACCCACTACATCTACAACTGTTTCATACAAAGAAGCAATAAATGGATTTACATCTAGAAAATCATATATACCGGAAGCTGCTGCTTATTTAGACGATGCCTATTACACTTTTAAAAACGGTTTAATATGGAAGCATGGTGTTAATGAAAACAGAAATACATTCTACAGCATAGGTCCTTGCGATCCTAGTGGCATAGGGCCAAAGTGTAGCCCTTATAACGAAAGTTCTTTCAATACTATATTTAATGAAAACCCGGCCATGGTTAAGGGATACAAAACCTTGAACTATAGCGGAACAAAATCAAAAGAATATATATATTACGTAGACAATACCGGCAAAAAATACTCATTTGCGCAAATACAAGCACAAGGTTTAACCCCTATAGCTGTAGGAGAAACTAAAGGCTGGTATGTTAATTCAATAGTTACAGATCTGCAAGAAGGGCAAGTAAAGGAGTTTTTAGATAAAGAGGGCAAATACTTTAACTATATAAAAGGCATGCCTACATTCTTTAATTCAAGTTGCAATACCAACGTTGATTCCAGTGAATTTAATATTCAGGGCATAGGTAGAGCTACTACAATAACTGGGCCTGCTAAGACTGAGTTCGATGTTACAAATACGATAGATCCGGATTGTTCGACTATACCCACTACTCCGGTGCTTATTAAGCAAACGTTCCCAGGAATAGAAAATCAAACCGTGAGCCATACTATCCAGCAAAGTAACACGTGTTCTACAGGTATATATTTCACGCTAGAAAATAATCTATTAGAAAATCCATCTGGCTTGACTTTAGATTTAACGACAGGAAGTTTTACATATACGCCTACCCCAGGGTTTCAAGGTAGTTGCGGGGTTTTTGTTGTGAAAGCTTGGTGTGGAAATTTAAGTAGCCCTACAGCAACCATGGGTATAATAATACCTTTCTCTTAAAAAAAATATTATGGCATTTGATAATTTTACAGTAAACGTAGTAAGTTTTTCTGAAACAGCGGGTGATGACTGGACAATAGCTAATCCGTCGGTTTCCTTAACTATAACACCTAACACGGGTTATTCTATAGATGCGACTAATTTTTCAGCTATAACGCCCTTACCGTCTTATGTTAATACAGTTGTTTTTAATCAAAACGGAAATAATATAGATTGCGTTATAACGTATACAACCCCTAGTGTTATGCCTAGTGCTGATGTACTTGTATCACTATGTATACAAGGCTATGCTTCAGAAATACCTATTGTTGTAGTAGGAACTGCTGTTAGCGGGGGATTAACTAACGTGTCTACGCCGGCCCCTGGTGACTTACCCTTGAGCTTTAGTAGTAACGGAGAGTGGGATACTTCTTCTACAGTTTTTACGCAAGCTGTTATTGCTTCCCCGGGATATTATTTTGTTACAAAGCCTAACTTATCTATAAATCAAGGTAATAGAAAGGATTATACAATAACTAGTGTTGAGTCTACTGATTCTGAAGGAAGGCTTGTGCAAGTGACATTTTCTGTTTCTTACAAATTTCCAGTAGATAATGTTTCTGGAGATGAGATTGTGCTAACGGCTAACGCAATTCAGTATTATGATCCTCCAGTAGAAATAACGAGTTACCAGTTTAATAGCAACAATGTAATAAACACAGGAGGCGAAACAAGAACATTCACGATATACGGAATAGAAGGCGCTAACTGGGACTTGCAGTGTGTTTATACTCCTGGGAATATAAACATAGTTAATACTTCCGGTACTATAGACGCTACAGGAAAAGCTGTTGTAAGTGTCGTATTTCCGGCAACTGTAAGTGTAAATAGAACATTTACTTTTACCCTTACCGGTGATTTAGCAAGCAGCTTTGATACCGCCAATGGGCAAACATCTACTCCTTTCGTTTCGCAATATAAGCTATCAGTCTTAGGGCTTGTTTTTTCTACTACGGATGCGGCTGTTACAGTTGGCCCTATATCTAATATAAATTATTTCCCATTTGTTAATGTGCCGCGAATAATATACACAGTCACCGCTACCTCTACAAGTCCTTTTATACTAAATCCAACCCCAGTAGCAAAGGGTCTTAACTGGAGCAACCAAGGAACACCTGTGCCTCCTCAGGATTTTGAATTTAGCATGGTCTCCCAGGAATTTACTATTAACAATTCTTTAACTATAGGCGTACCATCTACCTTGACAGCTACCGTTGTTGTTAGCGTAGCTGTTGCCGGAATTGTTGATGCAACTAGCACTTTAGACTTAGACGATATACTAGCTTAATAAATAAACACATGGAAGAAATAACACTCACATTCCCTCAACCTTTAAATGTTTCAGTTCAGGTAGGTGATACCGCTTACTTTACAAACGATGTAAACGGCAAGAACATAGCTAAGCTAGGTGTCATAACGGCGGTTACAACCTATACAATAACAGTAACGGTTAGCGGGTTTACAGCTAGACCAACAACAAGCAGCTTCATACTATTTAGCAAAACAGCAGATGTAAATACTAGCGGGCTTAAAGGATACTATGCTGAAGCTCAATTTAAAAATGATTCTACAGAATACGCTGAGCTATTTTTAGTGGGCTCTGAGATATTTGAAAGCAGCAAATAACACGTAATAATAAAAGTATAATAATAAAATAAAAGTATATGATACCAATAGGAGCCATAGGCGGCGTTGTGTCAGGTCTCACAGGAATTGCTGGAGGTATGATAGGTAGCGGCAAAAGAAAAAAAGAGCAAAAGGAGGCACAAGCAGAGTTTAATAGAAACAAAGCTAGAATGGAAGGAGCAGATACGTCTAACCTTGCAAAAAACATGGAAAATACCATGGAGGACTTAACCGTAAATACACAAGCAGCTGAGTTTCAAGCACAACAACAAGCTGGAGGATTCGCTAATACAATGGACAAACTTTCTGGCGCAGCCGGAGGGTCTGGTATTGCGGCTTTAGCTCAATCATTAGCAGGTGCACAAAGTCAGGCTGCTCAATCAGCATCTGCCGATATAGGTAGACAGGAATCACAAAATCAAATGGCCGAAAGACAAATGGCTGGCCAACTGCAAAATCAGGAACTACAAGGTGAATATGCTTCTAGAGCGGCGGAAAAGGATAAAGTAGATACAATGCTTGGCATGTCACAGCAAAGGCTAGGTGCAGCTAATGCAGCTAGAGACGCGGCAACTCAATCTATATTAGGTGGGGTTGGAAGCCTTGTTGGAGGAGCAGCTTCGGCGGGAGCAGCCGGAGGTCTTGGAGAAGGAGTAGAAGGTTTCTTAAACGGATAATAAATTATGGCAAATAATCAACTAATAACAGGAGCGGGAGTAGCTGCAAAGAAATTTGTAGATGCTGCAGCAGAGGTAGGTAAAGGTTTTTCAGTAGTATCGCAATCTGCTAGGGGTTTTAATAGACCTAATACGGTCACAAAAAACCAGGAATATCAGAACAGAGTTAATTCTTTGATGGGTAAAATGAAAACAGACATGGACTTTACATCGTTTTCACCTGAAGAGACAGCAGCTATGCGAACGTTTTTGGTTAATGAACGGCAAAAGTACGCGGATGCAGCTAAAACAGTTGCTAATATGACAGACGCTACTTCGCCAGAATACATGGCTAAAGTTGATATAATGAACGGCGTAAACAATAGCTTTACAAATTTAGCTGATCAGCTTAAAGCATATAAAAAAGGCAAAATAGAATACGCAGAAGGAATGCTCGGCGGTACATACTCAGACGGCAACGATTTAGAAAACTCTAAAATTAATGCAACTATATATGGCTTTGTAGACGAAGACGGAGACGGTAGAAGTGATAGCAGATTAAATGCCCCATTTAGCATAATGGACGGAGGAAACATAGGCTTTAATATAGACGGTCAAACCGTGGCCTATAGAGATACAAACTTACCTTTATTAAAAGATTACAAACTAGGTGTAGACTTACTTAAACAAAATGAAACAGTACGCAAATCAGGGGAGCTAGTTAATGCCGATGCAGAAAAAATGTATAGATTGCAATTACAAACAGCTTTTGCAAACCAAGATTCACTAAGATCATTTATATATGATTTTGAAGATGAATTCCCTACAGAAGATTTAGGTAAGCTATGGGAGGAAAATCCAAACAATGGCGAGGTTATTAATCAAATACGTGGCGAAGTTATAAACAGATTGGTTAATTCTAGAATACAGGCAGGGCAAGCGGGTTATTCGCAAAGACAATCTAGTATAAAACCTACTTCAGGTGGGTTTACTTATTTAGCGGCAAATGATCCTAAAGGAGATGGTAGAGCAGGTAAGTATAAAATATGGACTTACGGTCCTGGTACTGAGCCAAAGTACCAATATATGTCAGCGGCAGATGCCGGCGATTCGGGGGCTGTAGATAATACCAACACGGTTCCAGCAGGAGGAGATCCTGAAATAGACCAGGACGTTTTAGATAGCACTAATATGGCTACTATAAGAAAAGCGCTAGGAGCTCAGTCCGTTGATATATTAAAGTCTGCTAAAAGTGTTGTAATTGGTGATTTTCCTAAAGACGAAAACGGTAACAGGGTTTACACTCAAGACGATTTAGATAGAAAGATGTACGAGATTCTTAAGAAACGAGGAACAATTCAATAAAATAAAAATAATAAAAATTTTATGCCTAAATATAGACTTAAAACAGGAGAATTAATAGACACAGATTTGTTGCCAAAAGAAGTAGCAGCTACTTGGGTGCTTGACAATCTAGACGATATAGATGAAAACTATGATTTTCAAAACGGAGCTGCGGGGACCGATGCGTCTGCAACTCCAGTAAACAACCCAGCATCAAATGGGGATTCAATTTCGGAAGATGGTTTATCGGATGGAGTAGATCGTAGTGAATATTTACTTACGCTAGATGATATAAGGGGATCATCTGAAAGCGATATGGCAATAGCTATTGGCGAAAAGCTTGCGGAGGTAGGCTTAGCGACCGAAGAGTCTTCTACTTATCAAGATTTAACGGCTATTAGAATAAAAAAAGGTGGAGAAAAAGACCCTAGATCAAATCCTATTAATGATTTATTTTTTGGGGGAGTTAGCTTTAATGAATTCTCCGGAGGAGATGAGGGCACTTTTGCAGTAGGAGAGGACTTAACTGATGAAGAGTTACAAGTCAATTTGGATAAATTTAATAAGTTTATCCTTGAGAATGCGGACTATGATTTTGTAGACAAGGCTAGGGAAAGAAGCAATAACACCTATGTTAATGAGTATGCGCCCGCTATTAAAGCCACCGATTTATCCGAAGACGAGCAAAAAAGTCAGTACATAGAAGAGCTTGTAGACAAATTTGAGGATATAAGAAAGAAAGAAACCAAAACAGTATTCACGGGTGAACAAGCTACAGGTGAAACTGAAATTGTTCCTGCTACAATAAATGACTTCGCTAATAAAAAAGAGTTTGATGATTACAATCTTTGGAAACAAGAAGAGCCTATATCTGAAATAGATAGTAAAACTCTCGAGGCTTGGGACTACGAAAGAAGAGAAAAAGAGGTGCTTAAAAATTCAGGGCAGTTTCTGGGTGATCTTGAACCGGAACAAAGACTAGATATACTTGCCTTAGCTATTGACGACAGAAAAGCCGTGGCGCGGTTTAGCACTAATATAAAAAAATTCGAAGAAGATCAAGTAAAATTTGAAGAAGCGTATAGCAACTATAAAAGCAATCCATCAAATAGCAACTTTCTTGCAGCACAGGACTTAAATTTAAAATTACTAGAGGATCAATCTAGACTACAAAAGGCTCAAACAAAAGCAGCGGCTAGCGGCTTATTAGAGAGAGCTGACGCTGTGCCATTAGCTATAGCGGACGCTCAAAAAAATTATAACAGACTTCAGCAGCTTAATTTAGGATTTAGAACAACAGGCCAAACAGTAGGCTTTAGTGCTTTAACTTTAGGAACTTACCTGTCTCAAGGATTTGGAGGACCAGGTAAAATGTCTTTAAACCAAGTAAACACCTTGCTTGACGAAGGAGCAGGAGCTACTTCTATGTCTGAAGACTTGGCTAAGGAAACAGCTAGAAACCAGTATGCTATTGAAGTTGACGACATACGCAACTTGACTGATGTAGGTGCATGGACAATGAACTCTTCTATAAATTTGGCACCATCATTAGCTATGGCTAGTACAGGTGCATTTGCTTTACCTTTATTTTTCCTTACAGGTTCCGGTGGAGTACTTGAGAAAAGAGCTATGGACCAAAAGCAAGCTGCTAGCAGAATACTTTTAAATAATGAATGGCTAGCGTCTAATCCGAATGCTGATCCCTTGGAGATAGCAAAAAGAGAAACCCAGCTCAGTGAAGATACCAGGACTATTGGTGTAGAGGATTGGAGAGTATTAGGAACAGCAGCTTTATCAGGGGCAGCGGAAGTTGTTTTTGAAAAGCTAGGTACTATGGCTTTACTGAAAAGCATGAAAAACGGCATTGGGCAGGTACCTATAGAAAACATGCGTCAAGGATTTGGTTTTGCAGCAAAAGGCATTACTAAAGGTATGCTTCAAGAAGGCGGATCTGAATTTGCTACAACTTTAGTTCAAAACTGGGGAGATATATTTATATTAAACGGTGATAAAAATTTATTTGGGGACATAGAAAATTGGCAAAATGTAACTAAAGGCTCTTTAGAATCGTTTGCACAGGGTGCATTAATGGGCGGCGGAATGTCTTCTATAAACGGGGCTAAAGGATTACAAACAGCTGTGCTATCTGAAATAGCTACAAAAGAACAAAAGGCTGCAATGCAAGAGTTAGTGGATAAGCTATCCGCTATTACTGGCGTTGAGTTACTTAACATTAATAATTTATCTGATTTAAACTTAAATTTTTCTCCTGACGTACAGGCTCAAATAGATAAGCTTTTACAGGAAGGTGTAGATATTGAAGCAGATATAATAGAAAGCTTAAAAAGTGGGTTTTCCGCAGCTGACTTAATTGAAATAGGCGAGATAAACAGGAAAAAAAGATCTATAAGTAAAAAACTATTATATGCTTCTAGCCAGGGGCTAAGTGCGTCACAGTTAACTGCATATAAAAATCAATTACAAAAAGATTTTGAAGCACTAGAGCAACAGAGAGCAACTATGCTTTCTGGATCCGCTGGAAAACTAAACAGAATTTCTAACAAGTTTAACTTTGAAGCTACCGGGGGATATGCGATGTACTCAGCAGCAATGCTTAATGAAAGTGTATTTAATATAAACCAGAATTACTTAAATCAAAACAAAAAACAAAAGCAAATTGCATTTGACAAAGCAAGAGCTAAACTAAAAGCAGAAGGCAAGCCTTTTACTGAAGCTGACGTTAAAAAGAAAGCTAAAGAAGATTACATATACGATGCCTACTATAAGAAAATAGAACAAGGCGGAAAAACCGCAGCAGCACTCGCAGAATCACTAGGGTTAGACGTTAAAATAATATCAACAAACTCTATTGAAGAAACTCTACAAAAAGCCCTAGAGGCCAACCCTAATATGTCTGCCGAAAATATAGCTGCAATTAAAGCGGGTCAAGTAGAGGGAATGCGTATACCGGGAGAAAACGGAGGGCCTGATACAATAATAGTAGACAGAAATCAAGCGGCTATTAATAAAAGACCAGGGGTGTTCGCTCATGAGGTGTTGCATTCCTATGTAGCTAAAAAGTTTGGATCTGCTAATTTTGTGCAAACAGAAAAAGGAGCTCAGGCTTCTATAAATAAAGCAGGTGAGGATCTACTAAGCTTTCTTGAAAAAAATGATAAAGACTTATTCGCTAAAGTAAAGTTTAGAATTGACTCAAGTTATACAAATAAAAACGAAAACGGAGAATTAATTAAAAACGAAGACTATTACGAAGAGGTGCTTAACGCTATGTCTGATGTGTTAGCCGACGGCCAAAAGCTTAATACCGGTACTTTAAGTAAAATAAAATCTTTCGCCAACTCTCTCCTAGAGGGCATTGGGCAAGGTCCATTTTTCAAAGAAGATCAAGGAAAAGATGCGTTTATATTTGTAAGAGATTATAACAAGTCTGCCCATTACGGTAAAAAATACAACAAGAAAAAAGTGGGTGTAGCTGACGACGATAAACGAGTTAAGCGAAGCACACGCGGCGGTACTACATTTTCTAAATCTAGAAAGCTTACCGAAGCCGAAGAGGATAGAATGGAAGCTATCGACCAGGAGATTGACGAAATAAGCGATGATCTAATGCAGGGCTTTATAGATCAGGATACTCACGACAGAAAAATAGCAAAGCTTGAGGAGGAATACGAAAACATCGAGAATCCACCTAAGGTAGAGGCTAAGCCAAAACCTAAAGCAAAGCGTAAAGCTAAATCAGATATTGACGCACCACAAGCATCTAAGAAAGATGAGCAAAGCTTAAGCGATGTTACCGCAAAGTCTAAAAAGAAGCTAGACGCTATAGGTAATAATCCAGATGGATTTAACCCAAATGATGGCGCTATATATGAAGTACTAGCAGGAATGATTCGCTCTAAAGTAAAAGCGTTTAAAACAGCGGGTAATAGCATAGTTAATCTAACAAATCTTCCGGGGTTTGAAATGGATAACATGATTAGCGAAACTATAGCTAGTCTTATACCTTATATAAAGAAATTTGACCCGGCTAAAAACGACTCCCTGTTCGGCTATACAATGGCTCAGCTAAGTAATAGAATGAGAGGTGCGTTAAAGACCGGTAGAGTGACTGAAAACGCTTTTACAGAGGACGTAACCGCTGCTAAAGGTATTGTCGCAGAAGAAAGCCAAGCACCCGCAAAAGAAAAGCCTAAGTTTAGAAAATTCACAGAAGCTAATGTAGTATCTTCAGAGGTTATCGATGCAATACGTAATAAAGTTAAAGCTGTAGTACGTACTTTAAAATCTAGAATGGATGTTGATGTATCTAATAATAGAACTATAACCCCTCTTATCGCTGAAATACAATACGAAATGGGTAGGCAAGCCGACATAGACCTTAAGAAAGCTATGGGAGGTAAAAAAGACGGTAAGCTTAGAAAGTTTTTACTTAAAAACAAAAAACCTATACTAGAAAATCTTACTACTACATTTTTAATGGGTAAAGACGGCAAAGGGGGTTTTCCTCAAGCTATACAAAAGAAAATAGATGGTAAATTTGTATCTTATCCTGGTTGGGTTGGTAAAAAAATAGATAGAGAAACTACAAGCACAGATAACGCCGGTAGAACTTCAGGAGCGGAAATCACTAGAAGAGTTCCAAATGTTAACAATGCAATAGATCAAAGCATATTTTTATCGCAAATACTAGACGAAACCGGTAATCCAATAAGAGGTAGAAAAGAAGCCTTAGCAAAAGCAATGGCAGAAGAGATTTCATTTGAAATATTTTCAGCTGATTTAGCAAACCCCGCTAGTGCAATAAGCGAAGCGTTTGAAAACAATCAAGAAAGGCTAGGGGTAGAAATTGCGGAAAACTTTTTACAAAGAATAGAAAGAGACGTAGACAGAGGCAATATTAAATTTTCTAAAAGTAAAATTAAAGGATTAAAAAGTAATAAGGTAATAGGAAAAATAAACGAATCTTTAAAGGCTCTTATTAATGAAGGCGCTGCTGGATATAACGCTTACCTAGATACTATTGAAGACAAGGACATAGCCGGCTTAGTAGAAAATTACTTTGATTCAGCTTTATGGAAAGCAGGTTTATTTGCTGATAATAGGGCTAAAAACAGAGGAATAGCTTACGAAAAATTTATTAAAAAAGTAATATCTTCATCAAATAACAAAGACATAAAAGTAAGGCTAATAGGCAATAAGCCTGGTAAAGGCGGTGATATACTTTTAACTTTAGGTAATACTAAGATACAAATAGAGTTAAAGCTAAATGATAATGCGCAGATAGGAAGCTTTACCGCTAACTATGACAACAATACACTAATATTCTCAAAACCAGAAATATCCAATAGCGTTGGAGTAGACGCTATGTACAAGGAACTTAACAGCAAAGCTTATAAAGACAAAATAAAAGAATATAATAATATAGGCTTAAAATACGCAGAAGACAACGGGTACAGAGCGGAAATTAAAAATGGAAAGCTCTATGCTTCACAGGAAGTTTTTGATTTTTTAGTAGTTGATAAACATTTATCTAAACTTAACTTTCAGGTAGACTCGGATCAATCCATAATAGAGGATTTGTATAATAAAGAGGGTGTTTATTATATAGACTTTGGTAATAAAGGATTATTTTACTTAGGCGAAGACGTAAATGGCTTAGGAGTGCCGCAGTTAAAAGCCGAGGTTATGCTTTATGCTCGCATGACAAGAAGCAGTGCTAACTCAAGTGGATTATATACTTCTTCTATTAGAGTTTTTCCTAGCTTAAAGGGTAATATAAAAGAATCAAATATATCTTTATCTGATCCAAAAAATATAAGTAAGGTATTAAAGGCAGCCGTAGACTCTCAAAAAATATTAGAAGGCATTACTTCAAACGAAGCTATTAAAAACGGTAATAAATATTCAAAATCACCTAAAGGAATTAGTGTATTCGACTTTGACGACACGCTAGCTCGCACGAAAAGTAATGTGCTATACGTTATGCCTGACGGTACAAAAGGTAAGCTTAACGCCGCTCAATTTGCCGCTAAGTCCGAAACTATGCTTGAACAAGGCGCTGAGTTTGACTTCAGCGAATTTAGTAAAGTAATGAAAGGCGAGTTAGGCCCGCTATTTAGCGAAGCTCAAAAGAAAGAAGGCAAGTATACTAATAAAGATATATTTGTTTTAACCGCAAGGCCGGCAAATTCCGCTAAAGCAATACATGAATTTCTAAAGTCCGAAGGTTTAAACATACCCTTGAAAAATATAACTGGTCTAGGCAACGGATCACCACAGGCTAAGGCTGACTGGATGGTTGGTAAGATAGCAGAAGGTTATAATGATTTCTACTTTGCTGATGATCACTTAGGCAACGTTAAAGCTGTAGGGAAAGCACTTAAGAAAAAAGGTGTTAAAGGACAAACAGAATTGTCTATAGTAGATTTTAGCAATCAACCTAAAGCTGTAAGAGATATACTTAACACGTTTGATGTTAAAGGACCAACGCAAAGATCTAGGGTTAAGTTTAGTAACTCTATGAACAAAAGCATGAACGACATGTTAGAAAGGGCTTCCGGTATTCCATCTAGAAAACGGTTAACTAGAGTTGAAGCATCGGAGCTAGGTAAAAGAAAAGGTAGATTTAAGCTTTGGATGCCATCTACACTTGATGACTTTAGGGGACTTACTGCTTTTACGTTTGCAGGCAAAGGAAAGCAAGGTGAGCAAGATCAAAAGTTTTTTGAAGACTTTTTAATAAGACCATATTTTAGAGGCGTAGGAAAAATAGAGAGAGTCAAGCAATCACTTAAAAATGGGTTTGCTGCACTAAACAAACAATATAAGCCTGTGTTAAAAAAGCTAGGTAAGAAAATACCGGGCATGGCATATACCCATGACCAAGCATTGCGTGTATACTTATGGAATAAAGCTGGCTATGAAATTCCAGGATTAACCAGAAAACTAGAAAGAGAATTAGTTAAATTTATAGAAAACGATGCTGATCTGCTAGCTTACGCTAATGGTGCATTAAGAGTGTCACAAAGAAAACAATGGTCAAAACCAGACGATTACTGGAATGCTCAAACAATACTTTCTGATCTTAATAACTTTACAGAAAAAGCCGGTAGAAAAGAATACATACAAGAATTTATACAGAATGTTGACTTAATATTTAGCGAAAATAATCTAAATAAGATAGAAGCTATATACGGTAAAAGCCACAGGCAAGCATTAGAAAATATAATAGAAAGAATGAAATCTGGGGTAAACAGAACTCAGAAGTCTTCTGCTAATAAAAATGAAAATGCTTTTAATACATGGCTAAACAATTCTATTGGTGCTATAATGTTTTTCAATAGGAGATCAGCATTATTACAATTGCTTTCTACCGTTAACTTTATAAACTGGAGCGACAATAATCCTATGAAAGCCGCTGCCGCATTTGCTAATCAAAAACAATTTTGGGAAGACTTTGTGATGATATTTAATTCACCTAAGCTTAAACAAAGAAGATCAGGATTAAACTCCGATGTGAATGCTGCGGAAATAGCAAGCGCTGTTACAGGGGCAAAGGATAAAGCTACAGCTGCGCTTAGTTATTTACTTAAGTTAGGATTTACGCCTACACAGATGGTTGATAGTTTCGCTATAGCCTCTGGAGGTGCTACATTTTATAGGAATAGATTAAACACTTATTTAGCGGAAGTTGATGCGGACGGTAAAAAAGTTTACACAGAAAAACAAGCTGAAGAAAAAGCCTGGGAAGACTTTAGTGAAACATCAGACCCAATACAGCAATCAGGAGATCCGGCTTTAATATCTTCAGATCAAGCAGGTACACTAGGTAGAGTTGTATTAAACTTTATGAATACACCTATACAACTTAATAGAAGTATAAAGAAATCATATCTTGATCTAGTAAATAGAAGAAGGATGCCAGGCATGACACAAGCTCAAAGTGATTTTTCTAATGTTAGCAAAATGATATATTACGGTTTTATACAAAACGCAATATTTTCTACACTTCAAGCAGGTCTATTTGCTCTCATACCTGGATTTAACGATGATGACGAAGAAAAAACTGAAGAACAACTACAAGCTGAAAAAGATAAAAAATGGCTGTATACATTAAACTCTATGCTTGACACTACACTTAAGGGCGGCTTTGGTATACCTGGAGCAGTTGTGTCTACTATAAAAAACGTAATAATAGAGTGGAATAAGCAGAACGATCGAGGATTTATGGCAGACGATTCAAAAACGTTGTTGGCATTTCTTAATTTATCTCCAGCAGTTGGATCTAAAGCAAGAAAAATAAACAGCGCTATTAAGACCGAAAGATACGAAAGAGATGTTATAAGCGAGAGAGGGTTTGATGTAACAATAGACGGTAAATTTAACTTAAGCCCAGCGTGGAATGCTGCAGGAAATTTAGTTGAGGGTGCAATAAATATACCGCTAGCACGTGTAGTTGACGAAGTAAATTCTATAGTTGAGGCATTAGATTCTAGAAATACAGTGTACCAAAGAATAGCTTTAGCATTAGGTTGGAAATCGTGGGCTGTTGGCGCAAAAAACGAAGAAAATGATTTGATTAAAGCGGTAGCTAAGTACAAAAAGAAGCTTGACAACAAGAAAAAGGCGGCGGCAGAAAGGAAAAATAAAAAGAAAGCTGAAATCGAAGCCATAATGAAAGCTAATTTAAAAAAATAAATAACTATGAATTTACCAATAACAACTAGGGTATCCAAAGCGCGATGTGGATTAACAGCCCCTAAGGGTATGGAAATATCCATGAATGCAGATGGCAGCGGAGGCGCTGTGCCTGATCGCAATCCTTCCCCTGCTAAACAGAAACCCAAAAAACGTTCTACAAGAAGATTCGCTAGGGCGGAAAAAGTAGCTGCTAAGGGGAAAAAAGCAGTTGACGAAGGTAGAGATAAGAAAGCTGATAGGCTATTAAAAAGAGCAGCTAGAATAGAAAATCGAGCTATCAAGACAGAAGAGTACGAAAAAAACTATAAGCTACGTAGTAGAAAAGGGGTAATGTAAAAAAGATAAAGCATGAGCATAAACGAAATAAAACTGTACTTAATAAACGGAAGCACTTTAGGTGTAACAACATTTACAGGTATAGAAGATTGGCTAAAGATTATATTACTATTAATAACCATAGGTTATACCATTTCAAAGTGGGCAACATTAAAAAAGAAAAAATGACCTTAACTGATAACTTTAAATTAGAAGAATTTCAATGCAAGTGCGGGTGTGAAATGCCCCGTAATGTAATGGAAAATATATTTAAGCTGTCAGATCAACTGCAAATCTTAAGGGATATATACGGTTCTATACATATTAACAGTGCGTATAGGTGCGAAAGCCACAACGAAAGCATCGGTAGCAATTCTACCAGCCAACATATTTTAGGTAAAGCTGCAGATATAACCGCTGAACTAACACCCAGCGAATTAGCAGATGTTATAGAAGAAGACATACAAAATAATATAGTAAAATTCGGTGGCTTAGGTAGATACAATACGTTTACCCATGTAGACATTCGTGGCTACAAAGCAAGATGGGATAACACTAAAAAATAAATTATGAGAACAAAAGGCATAGGGCCTCAGGGCTTAGGGTTAAAAGGAAATAACGGATACAGCATAGGATCTCCAGCTAAGAAAAAAGATGCTTGTTACTCAAAAGTAGCAGCACGATATAAAGGTGGAAACTCGGCATATAGAAGCGGAGCTATGGTTAAGTGTAGAAAAGTAGGAGCTGCTAACTGGGGAAACAAATCTAAATAGTATGGCTTTTAAAATGAAACCTTCTCCTCTTAAAAATCTAAATCGTTGGTTTAAAGAAGAATGGGAAACGCCAAGCGGTAAGAAAGATTATAAAGGCGGTGAGAATACATTTAGACCAACTAAAAAAGTTTCAAAAAACACGCCAGCTACTTGGAGTGAGTTAACACCTGCACAAAAAGCTGCGGCTAAAAGAGAAAAGAATACAAAAGGAAGAGTAAGTAAATATAAAAAATAAACTAATATGTACAACGGATTTAAAGGAATAGGGCCTAACAAATTAGGCGGAGCAGGTACTGGCTGTCACGATTGTGATTCACCTGCTAAAAAGAAAGGTGATGCACCATCGCGCAAAAAATCTTTAGGATATTACAACGAAGCTAATAAGACCGGAACAGGAGCAGCTGCCGGCGGAGGTATGACAGCTAAGGGTACAGCTGAATACAGAAGAAAAAATCCTGGTAGTGAATTAAAAACTGCAGTTACTCAAGATCCTTCTAAATTAGCTCCAGGTGGCAAGGCTGCTAAAAGAAGAAAAGCATTCTGTGCTAGATCAAAAAGCTGGACCTCTGAGAGAGGTAGAGCAGCAAGAAGAAGGTGGAACTGTTAATATACGCAATATGAGAAAATTAAAAAGCTATTGGAATAAGCTAATGTATTGGCTTATGTTTAAGAATTATAATGAATAAAAAAAGGGGCCTCGTATAGAAGCCCCTTAATTTTTTAACCATCACACGCGAGACAGTCTTCATCCATTGCTTTAGCGGCAATATCGCCACGTAATACAGATTCAGTACGCGTATAGTATAAAGTTTTAACACCTTTTTTCCACGCTTCTATATGAACTTTGTTAAGCCATTTAGGAGTTGCTACCGCGGGAAATGCTAAATTCAAACTAACAGATTGATCTATA
>Ga0233415_10000682_pt1 | contig 15630 bp, 52 predicted proteins | sample Na_anoxic_12_MG_FD_188631 | JGI IMG/M metagenome (GOLD analysis project Ga0233415, IMG submission 188631) | Seawater microbial communities from Saanich Inlet, British Columbia, Canada - Na_anoxic_12_MG | ecosystem: Environmental > Aquatic > Marine > Inlet | place: Canada: British Columbia... | reverse complement strand
GGGTTAAGGGTGCTATTTTAGTAAAGATGGATTGGCTTGAAGGTAACGCCACTGACGAAGAGCTGTCAGCAGCAAGGTCAGCAGCATGGTCAGCAATCTCAACAAGGTCAGCAGCAAGGTCAGCAGCAAGGTCAGCAGAGTCAGCAGCAAGGTCAGCAATCTCAACAGGGTCAGTATGGTCAGCAGCATGGTCAGCAGCAAGGTCAGCAAGCTCAGCAGCAGAGTCAGCAGCAGAGTCAGTAGCAAGGTCAGCAATCTCAACAGGGTCAGTATGGTCAGCAGCATGGTCAGCAGCATTACAGGAACAGATTAAACTAGCGCTTAAAAAACTATAAATAACTTATTTTTTTCTTGCAAAAATCTCAAATTAGTGTATTATCTAAGTATACCAACCAAACGGAGATAACTATGGCAAACGAAAACAGAAGACTTATGGCAGCTCAAATGAAACTAGCAAGCATCTTTCAAAAGCATGGGCAAACAGAGAAAGCCTTTGATGCAATCCTTGCTTGGAAATGCAATAATAATTTTGATGTTTACGCCTCTAACTATATCTCAACAACACTAAGAAACCTAGACAACCAACTAAAACTTAGAAGAATCTAATATTAAAATATCGGAGATCAAAATGACAGACGTAGGAAGAACAATTTCAAATCAACTTCAAGCCCTAACTCCAACACCAGTATTGTGGTCGTGGGGAGCTACTAAATTCCAAATTATTGGAGTCTCAACAGATAGGTCTAGATCAATTCAAGGCGTTGGTGAAGACTACGCCGGCGGCTTACTGTTTTTCGTAAGAGGTAAAAAACATAGAGGTCACGTTCTTATTACTTTAGCTTATAATGATACTTACACTGTATCTATTGGAAGCGTTAGAAAAGGGAAGATAAACCCTAAGAAACAGGTTAAAGACGTGTTTTTTGACCAACTTTCAGACGTTGTTGATGAATTAATCGAAAAACAAGATAATTATGCATTTTAATGCTTGCATTGGTTCCAAATTAGTGTATACTCTAAGTAAGAGTTAACCCAAGGAGAACAAAATGAACAAACCACTAAGAGAATCATTCAACGTCAACATTCACAACATCAAAGTATGTAAAAACCTTCTTACAAAGTGTGAGACTACAGAAGAGTTTGATAGCCCTAAAGCTTTTGATACTAAGAGAGATAGACTGCTAGAAGAGCTTGAAGAAGCCTATGACCGCCTTGAAGGTCTAGCTATCACAACTCACGCTAGAAACCTTGACAAAGCTATTCAAAAGAGCGTTAACTACTACTTGAAAAAAGCAGGTCTAAAACCTCTAACTATCACTGCATATATTTAGGAGAAAATTATGATGACTTTATATAGAGTAATATGCAAGCCCACCAAAGCTTGCCACAATAACGATATAACTTATAATGTTGTATCTGAGAACATTTACGACGCTGAAAGCCTGGTCAAAAACCACATTAAAGAAAAAGATGAAAGATTTTTATCTGTCGTACCTGTTTACAAGGACTTACTGATAGATATTGGCGTAAGAAGTGATTTAAAGTTGAGAAATTGCTTGCATCCACCTCAGATTCTGGTATACTCTAAGTAAGAGTTAACCAAAACAAAGGAAATACAAATGAACAACAGACCACAGAACGCTTCAGTAAACAGTCAAGAAGAGATCAACGTTATCAAGATCGGTGACCGTGTAAGATCATTCGACCACGAATTCAAGCCTTTTTCATGGGTTGTTGGAACAGTGGTTGGATTTGAAGAAGTACAGGGCTGCACGAGATGTGTGATTGAGCTTGAAAAATGGGAAACTTGTCGTGATAACGATGGTTTTCATGATCATGTTGTTGAAGTTGAAAATAGTCATACTCCTGGCGACTTAGTTTACCCACCAGCAAATGGAACTCGCCTAGCTATGGGAAATAAAACCTATTCTAACTTCGTTGAAGTTTATGAGGTGGCGTAATGCACTGTAAGAAGTGTGGCGAGTCAGAGCCAGACAGGGACTTTCGAGTAGAAGGTCTCTGGTTTTGCAAATGTCGCCAAGCTAAGCTTAAAAATATTGACGCAGCTTTAGCTTGGTATAAAAACTTAGAAAAAACTAAAAAGGAGAAGAAATGAAATCGATTATTTTAGACAGGGATGACATGGTAAATGGTGAGCTTGGTATGCGTTTTGATGACGTACTACTTAATCTAGGCGTTGTTGATGAGCACGGCGACCCAGCAAAAACTGACTCTATTGAAATTTTTGTAATTAGGACTGAAGAACGGTAATATTGTGGTATTATGTAAATAGCGGAATGGAGCAGCGGCAGCTTGTCTGGCTCATAATCAGAAGGTCGTAGGTTCGAGTCCTACCTCCGCAACCAAGATTTATAAATACGAAGGTAAATATGTGAGTTTAAAAAAGAAGAAGCAATTAGGTATGGCGTTTGGAACGGCAAACGCAAGACTTAAGAAAAAGATTCTTTTTGATCTTGTAGTGAATGCTGGATTAAATAAGTGTTTTAGATGTGATGGAATTATCGAAACGGAGGGTGTTCTTAGCATTGAACATAAAGTGCCTTGGTTAGATAGTGAAAAGCCTAAGGAGTTGTTTTTTGACCTAGGTAATATATCTTTTAGTCATTTAAGTTGTAATTCTAAACATAGGAGAATATCTCCCAAAATTCACGGCACTGAAAGTAGATATAAAAACGGGTGTAGGTGTTTTGACTGTAAAAGTGCCCACACAAAAAGAATAGCTAAATATAGAAAAGCAAGAAAAAAACGAACAGGTAGCGATAGAAAAAAGGAAATCAAATGGATATAACTGTAAAGCTTGGCGTAGGTCCAGACCTATCAATGGTAAAACATGAAAGAACATTAACAAATGTTTGGCGTAGATATCCTTACTTATTTACAAGTATTGAAATAATCGAACCAGATCGTGGTACAACAGTACTAGGTAGACCTGAGCCTGAAACTTTGTTAGATAAAATGCAATCCATCAGAAGACAAATTAATAGGCTTCAATATGATATAAACGGCAAAGGTCACAACGTTGATCTCGAGTCAATGACTATCGCTGCTGAAGGGCATATTGAAACGTTGAAGAAATATGAGGAGCTAAAATGATTGCCGAAGAAACTATGGAAAAGCCAAACCCTAGAAATATGATGACCCATAGTCGTCGCATTCACAATACTATGAATAAAGTTCTTAAAGCTTTTAATAAAACACACAATTTAGATTTAAACGATGAATATAAAAGAAATGAAAATACTTACAATTTTCTCAAAGATATTGAAATACTACATCCTACAGTTACTAAAGCACTCCAAGAAGAAAAAGACCTTTTCTTTAAAATATTAGAAGAAATTGCCGAATATAAGTGTGTAAACTTTTCATGTTTAGAAGAAGTTCGAGTCGGATATTGGTGGTATTTGATAGTTGGTAAGTCAGAATCTATTAACCTTCCTACTGGTCCATGTAAGATAGTAGTTCGTGAGGATAGTAAAGAGTCTATTGTTTATATTGAAGGCGGCGACGACCCATACAGCTACACAATAGACCGAGATAATATATATTTCAGTTAATAGCAATCTATAAAGGGATTCTAAGCACACCCTTAATAAGTCTTAGATATCCTTACAGGGCGGCTCTATGAGCCGCTCAGAGCCTTACATAGCGCCTCAACACTTTCGCAAAGCTCTTGGCTCAAACGCTACGTTAATACTGACGTGGCGTAAGCTCTGATGTACTATCAAGTACTTACGAAGAATTGGAGTTATTTACGAAGTAAATTGATCAAAAAGTGGCAAAATTTGAGCCACCGACACGATGTCAATACCTTAGCCGCCATACAACTCTGTGGGCGGTATCTGTGCGTCTACTGTTTAGATGACGATTTGTCGTCGAAATTTAGTCACTATAAAATCGACGACAAATCAACACTTCCACCGCCATCTCGCACGCCATTTGGCGTGTAAGATTTCCATTTATGTAAACGTTTACATAAATGGAAACATTATTAGTAAATATTAAAACACCACTACAAGCCCTGTAACATCATTACAAAGCACTTAAGCTATACAAGGCAATGGATAATTGCCATAAAAACACAAATATTACATAATATTACTAAATATTCTTGCAATACTTGCTGATTATGGTATACTCTAAGTAAGAGTTAACCCAAGGAGAAACAAATGAACAAAGCTATTGAATTTATACTATCACCCGACTATGAATGCGGAAACGAAGTTCATGGAGCATTGTTTGTTAATGGTAAAGTCGTGGTAAGCTCTCGCTACTGGAAGACGGTATCAATCATTGAAGCAGAGAAAAAAGCCTTGAAAATCTTAGATGAGGAGAAATAATGGAAAACTTAATCGGAAAACTAATTGTCAGAACTCAGCCTTGTGAAATATTTACAGGTAGGGATTTTAATTCATATAAAGACTATTCTTATATGAATAGACCACACTTATTGTTGAAAACTTACGGCAGTGATGGAGGCATGTATATGTTAAGCGATATGTTTCGCTCTAGCGATTTAAACTGTAATTGGAATGATGGGAACTGGGAAGAGTATAAAGGTGAGATTCCTGAAAACTTTCAAGTACTTATAAACAATATGAAGGGAGAGTAAATGAAAAAACTACCTAAGTCAGAATACCAAGAGCCTTACCAAAAGATATCTCGCAGCCATACGGTTGAGGAAATCGAGAAAGAGTTAGAGCTTAGGCGTATCTTAGAGCTAAGAGATGACCTGAAAACCTCTGAGCGGCTATTTAGAAATAAGTATGGTAATGTTTGCTTTGGTAAGCAATTGATAGAGTTTTATGGTATTAGTGAGTGTGAATTAAGAGACGCCGTAACGCTTATTAAGAATAGAGGTGGGAAATGAAAATACTTATACTATTATTAACGTTGACGGCTTGTAGCCCAAACGTGAACAAAACACCAACGGAAAACAGTTCGATAAGTAAGTACGAAGATGATGAGGTTAAATGTGTTGTATTCCACTCACACTACGCCGGCGGCTTGTCTTGCAAATGGAAGGAAACAAAATGAAGAATTTAGTAACGGCTGAGGAAGCTAGGGAAATGTCTCAGGGTGGCTCGAAATATCAAGAGCAGAAGGTTATGGAGATGGTAATAGACATAATCACCGAAGGCATCAACACAGGCGCTGAATCTATAACAATATACTCAGGAGGACTAGGAAATAACTTTAATGTACTTTATATGGAGATACTGAAGAAAAACCAAACGTTCTTTACCGATAAAGGATATAGGCTTGACTTCAAACAAGGCTATCAAAACATGTATCCATTCGTAGAAATTAGCTGGAGTAAATAATGAAAGCAGCACTTAAAGCGTTGGAAAACGTCCAGCTACCACAATCCCAAGAATCTACCAGTAAGCAGCTAAAAATCTTAATAGTAGTTGCTAATAAGCTTGGACTATACGATGCGGCAGACCAGTTGAAAGGTCACTACCATAATACTGATAATAAGGAGAAGAAATGAGCGATAAAGAACATATTTCTAAACTACATTCCCATATCTACTGTAACAACCCTACACACAAAGAGCTGAAGGAAGGCTATGGGTCTCTCTATGAAGATCACGAAAAGCTTAAGCAGCAAATGAAAGAGGTTAAGGACTTTCTATGGGCTATGGGTAATCAACGGGAAAAGGCTGTGAGTCATCTTATAACGCTTGTGCGAAAGCTTTACCCATACTATTCACCAGAAGATCAAAATATCATATACGCTAAAATACTAAAAGGCTTAAAGTAATGTCTAAACTAAGACCCGACACTAAGATCAAAATACTTATGCGTGACGGCTTTCACTGCATCTACTGCCAAAAGAAGATATGCAGACCTAGCGACTTGACGTTTGATCACATCTTACCCAAATACCACGGAGGAGCGGATAGGCTTTCTAACCTTGCTACGTGTTGTAAAGGCTGCAATACAGATAAGGGTAAGATGCTGTTAACTAGCTATCTTAGGCAATATGACGTTAAGATCACACTACAAATTGCTAAATACTTATAGAGTTGTGGTATTATGGGATGGGAGATGTATGAAGGATAAGACGTTCAAACGTAAAGAAACGTTCAAACAAAGAGAAGACTTTAAAGAAAGAATAGTTGGCAAAACGTTTGAAAGAACTTCAGAATGCCAGAAATGTTGGCTATTAGTGCCGGACGAAGACTTGGACCTTGAAAACTACATCCATCACAACGGTATATTAAAATGCAAAGATAGGAAGGCTTGCCAGAAGAGAGTGAAGAAATATAAAAAGAGGGAGAACAAATGATTAAAATATGTTTATTTAGTATACTTATATTATTATTTACTACTTCATGTAGTGACAACGTAAAAATATGCCAAAAACTGAAAGTAACTAAGATCGGTATCTGCGGAATAAATCATAGCTATACTAAATGCGACGTTACCATGGAGAATGGAAGACATGCTAAGATTGTTTCACCAACCTACGTAGGTGAGATAAGAAGAGTGTGCAAGACAGTACCTAAGCATATTGAGGGTTATTAAAATGATTAAGTGGCTCTGTTATATTATTGTATTATGGATTTGTGTAGCTCTGTATTTCTGGAGCCAACCTCCTTCAAAGTTTATTGACGTATGTGATAAGTATAAGACTATTATGGTAACTCAATTTATTGGCAAGAGTGTTATGATAATGCCTCAACAGTATTGTGTAAAAAGCCATAAAGAGATTAATCCTAAATGGGTGGAGAGAAATGATTAAATTCCTATTTGGATTTTTATTAGCATCGATACTAGCACTTGGCGTTAGTCCTCACGCAGAAGGTATGCTTGACCAGCTCGAATATGAGGTTTGTTATCATTACGGTCTATGTTACGGCTATGAATGGGTAAATTGTGATAAGAACGGTCACAATTGTGATATGGATGAAATGTGGGTAATATATAAAGACCATGAACAAATTCCATTAAGATTTCTTGGAGTGGAGAGAGCAAAATGAGAGAGTTTACTTTTTTATTCTGGCTTTGGGCTATTTGTGGTATTATTTGTATGACTCTAGAAGTGTTGCCTTACTATAGGTGGCGTAGAGATCAGAAGAAGGAAGAGGTTGTAAATGATTCCACTAGATGATGCAGACGCTTTTGCGAGTGATCTTAGAGAGTTAATGGAGAAGCATATGCTAGGAGTGTATATTGATGACTGCCAGGATTTACAGATAGCTCCTGTTATTTACTCCGACAATATTGAAAATTATATTGAAAACCTATTAGATAATACTGCGAGGATATAAATGAGTAAAAGTAAAGACTTATTAAATGCTTTAAAAAATCCTTTCAACGATACTTTCTTAAAGCTAAACACTACTAATGGTAGATATCGTATCGAGCAAACTATTGATTTATGTGAAGAGCTGGAAAAGAGATATAAGTTTGCACCAGGGACTCGAGTCCAAATGACTGTAGACTATCCTACGGAAGATGAAGGTAGAGGTTGGGAGTATTGCTCTGGACACTATCTCAAGACTTGGAACGTAGGTACTGTGACTGAGATTTCCCATATTAGAGATGGAGAAATACGTGTGTTTGTTCAATGGGACTTCCAACCAACTAGAGATGGTAAGAAAAACGAGAAAAGTATTTTTCCTTGGAGTGAGAAGAAATTGAAGATAGCCACGGCAAAGGAAGCAAAACCACCTAAAAGCTTTGTATGTCCTGACGTTCATAAGGATGCTCAATATAAGAAAGAACAAGTAAGCAACTTAAAAGAAGCTATTAAGATAGCTGAGAAAAACCTTAAAGACTTTTTGAAAAAGGATAAGAAATGAGCAACTTAGTTAAAATCAAAATCAAAGGCGATGACCAAGACTACTTTATAGGTACTGGAATAGCAGCTACACTTTTATCAACCTGTTTGAAAGTGCCATACGCTCTCAACGCTTTGGAAGAGTATGAGTCGGACTTTACAGCTGTATATAAAAGGATGGTATTTAATAGTCAATCAGAATTCACTCTTGAAAGAGCTAAGCCTGAAGACGTAAAGGGATATAAATGTACAAAGTAAGCGACCAAGCACTGAAGAAAGCCCACAAGCCTTTTGATATTGTACAGTTTCCAGACGGTGAGCTAGCTTTTATTAATGAGGTTAATGTTAATAACTGTCAAGAAAGCCCCGAACATCAAATTAGTTATTCTATTAACTTTATAACGGAAAACCCTAACGGTCATAAAAATGCCTGGTATTGCTATGAGACTTTAGCCTTCAAAGTTATTGGTAATATGCTTGTATTGATGGCTGAAGCGGCTTGTCACAACGCTCTATATAGTGGTGATTGGGTTGAGAAAGTTTTAATTAATAAATAGCTTGCATTCCCTCCAATTTCCTGTATACTGATCACAGGAGGTCTTATGAAGACATTAAAAGAAGTAAACAGCATTCTAGTGAGCGACGACGGTAAGTGCTTGCAAATCCATTACACAAACGGTGACTTTGGCTCTTACGCAGTTAATCCTGAAAGGTTAGCAGCCGTATTAGAAGCTAATATGGGAACTATGCTAATCACTGAGTATGAGCAGAAGCAGCGCTTTGAAGAGCGTGTGAAGGCTTATAACCAGAATCCTGCAAGTGTTGAGGGATAGTTGTGGTATTATAGGTTAGAGTGCCGAGGTTGCTGCTCAGAAGCCGACCCCGTAGTCATATTGGATGACACTAAAAAGGAGAAAGACAGTGAGCTATAGGCTGTGCGGCAATTGTGACGTGGTTGTTGATAATAAATGCTGGGGCAGTGACTATTGCCCTCATTGCAAAAGCAGTGAATGGGTTTTCCCTGATGACGACCCTAGGAACTGGGACGACCTATACAAGAAACAGCAAGCAGATTTTTATAAAGAGTTAGGTATAAAAAAGGAGAAAAATATGGATAAACTAAAAGAAATTGACAGAGTAATGGAAGAGATAGACAAAGAGATATTTGAGCTGTTAGAAGAGAAGAGCCGTCTCAATCACTTAAGAAGAAACCCTAACAATTTTGTGTGCGGCTGGGGTAACTATGGCGAGAGTTTTCTAATACTTACGGTTGGTGACAAAGTTGTTACTAAGTATGGCGATCATGGTGAAATTACTGCAATAAATACGCAGCGTGATATAGTTCGACTTGATAGTGATGAGCAGTTTAGTGTTGAAAGAATAACAGGGAAATATTGATGAAAGAACTTATCACAGTACTATCAATTGCAATCCTATATCTATCAGCAGCCTTATGGCTTTCTACACGAAAATATGAAGCTCTCGAGACCTATCACAAGAATAAGCTAATATTTTACCCAATAGCTAAGTGTGAGAAGGAAAAGCTCTGGATAAAATATGGTAAGAACTATCTGTGGTCCAGAAATAACAAATGGACGATGTGTAAATACAAAAAAGAACAAACAATTGATGACTTTGATAAGGACAAGTAAATGAGCGACCTCATCTCAATATTTGGCGGCTTCATCCTAGGAGCTATGGGGGTTGGTCTGCCAACGTTAAGAACTATGAAGGTAATAGAAGGTAGCTATGCCACTGTATTTGTCTTGACCTTAATATGCTCTGCTAATTTATTCATATTTACCAACGTTGTTGTGACAAAAAACTATCTTTTTATGATCTGTAACGCTATAGGTGCTGCAATATCCGTGAGTTACATTGCTTATAGAGAAAAGAAAAAGCTTGACGCAAAATCAAAACTCTGATATTCTTTAAAAAGCTTAGGAGGCTGCATGAAAATTGATAAACGTAAAAATATTGAATTTTTGACCGTGACCAATACGTTCATTGGAAAGAAAAGGTTACGGAGCGTGATACGGCTGTATATATGTCTTCAGGACAAAGCGAAGGCGCTTGGACCATGCACGTTGGTCTAACAGAGTATAAAACCTACCCAAGCAAAAGAACTGTGGAAAAATATTCTTCCGCTGAGTTTAATATTAAACAAGTCGAAGAGCTTAGGGATATGTGTAATGAAGTGTTGGAGTTTCATGCGCAAGATCAGTGGGTTAAGCAGCGTGCGAATGTGAAGGAGCTTAAAGATAAAGCTCTATTGGCAGAGCTGGCGTGAAACGCAAATATAAACTCCAATGGTTTGTAAGTATTTATAGCTCTGGCTACAATTTGTGGTATTGTAATAAGGGCGGCTGGATAGATACTGAAGAGTGGCGCACAAAAGAATGGGATAGGGCTATTAGTAACCAACAAAGGTTTGTAGGTAAGGATGCTGCTAAGAAGGCTATGAATGTTTTCGACCATTTAGAACGTAAGTATCCAAACGCTACAGTAAGTCTATGCAAAATGCATTGGCGTAGAGGTGAGCGTTTCTTTACAGATTGGAGTAATTGATATGAATTTGTCTAACTATTATGTTGCGTTTGTAGTTTTCGGTTTTGTAATGGCGATACTTAGCGCTATCCATGAAACCATAAAAAAGTCTAACAAGCGCTACTGGGATATTAAAGATAAAAGTCCTTACTATGAAATTAGAAAGGATTGGACAGAGAAAGACCTTGCGAGATACAATAGGACTAGGTATGTCAAGCTAGTAGATATTGGCGATGAAAAAGTTATCTATGCAAACGAAAAGGGAAACTATTACTTAGATAAGGGCAGTTTTAAGCAAAACTATGAAAAAGTAACCTGTCCAGTTTATATTAAACAGATTAAATGGATTTTGGGAGTGAATGATGAGCACTAACAAAAATACAATGAAAGACATATATAAGCGAATACTTGGCTGCGTAATTGTCATTCCAATCTGGATAGTAATTATATGTGCTTTTGTGGTACATATGATTATAGTCGCATTTTTAAATATAATCATGTCTAGTATTTTCTGGATATATTCTGGAAAGTCTTGGAAGGGAAGTTTATTTGGCTGGGTTAAGTTTTACAAAAAGATGATATCATTCTTATGCTATTGCGATATTCATGAATACTATAGAGAAGGTACTGTGTGTCTTCATTGTAAGAAAAAAGGTAGTCGGTGAAACAGTTTAACAAACTACAATCCCATAGCTTTATAGATCACACGTATAGTGATTCCAATATTGCTGACGTAAAAGCCGCCCATATGTTCTATGATTGGCAGATAGACCCTGCAAAACCTTTAAAAAACATGGTCTTAGTGTGGTTTTGCGAAGCTCTTAGTAGTATATTGAATAGTAAAACTCCCTTAGATCACGTCTTAGACGAGCGAGATCGGGTTCTAAAGTATTTGTATGGTATTATGTTACATAGTGAAGACACCAAAGAGGGTCGGAAGCTATTGAAAAATACTGCAGAGGTTTATATTATTAATCAAGAGCACTATAGGAAGAGGTTGATGCTATTGGAGGAAGCGTGAAAGACATTATAGACTTTGATAAAGTTAACGCCCTCTATGATGAGCTAATGCTAATTGAGAAGTATGACCTGCAAAACTGTACGTTTATTAAGGACGGCAAGGAAGTGCAGATTCCAGAAGATGTGATATATAAGTTTTTACATAGCGGTCTAATGAATAGGGATTTTGTATTAAGTAGTTATTTACCTAGTAAGGGAGTAAAAATATGAAAGTTGATATTATTGTACTTTTCAAAAGAACCACAAATGGAGATCGCTTTTACTCGGAGCAGTCTGTAAATATTCCTGATGATACCTTACCTAAAGATCAATTCAGAGTTGCTAAAGATAAGAGATATAGTAAATGGCATAAGGATAATAAAGATAATGACGATAGGTTCGGCGGTCTCTTAGGTATATATAAGATATTGCCTGGCACGAACTAATGAACGAATTCGACAAACTCTTCTGCCCAAAGATTAGTGGTAAAGAAATAAACAACTTAATGAAGGCAGCTAAAGAAACGAAGTTTTATAAAACAATAACATCACAGCCTTGTGAAATGTGTAAGGTGCGTAACGGACATTTAGCAATATGTTCTAAAGAGGTTAAAGATGAAAAAATTAGAAGATAGGATTAAGGAGGCTGGCTTTGAAATCCCAAACTTTGGTCAAGAGGTTGCTCGATGCGGCTACAACACCGCCATGGAACAAGCTATACCTAAAATTGAATGCCTCGATATGCAATTAACCTACTATCTCCAAAAACCCTACCCTCTTGATAAGGATATGGTAAAATTGATTGATAGCTGTAGACTACCCAACGGAGAACTAGAGTTAAATAGTTTTACTGATGATCTGTTTGACTACTTTATAATGTTGAGGGCTGAGCAGTTTAAAGAGATTGATGTTCTAAAAAACGCCTTAACATGCGCTATGGAGGCTGCAAATGGTAAGTTAAAAGATGGAAGTGATATTGATAAGGTATTTGAATCTTTATTGGAGAAGAAATGAGCGGTGGAGGAATGGGAAAACCTGGCAAGAGTTTATTTAGTACAACAAACGCTCAAGAGAGTAACCGAAAAACTGTATATAAATATGTTAAGTGCTACGCTCAAGACTGTGAAGACGGTACTGTATTCCAGACAGACTTTGGGATGGGCGGCTGTTGGAACTGTCACTATTGTAGAGGTACTGGAAAAGTCTTAAAAGAAACTAAAGAAACAATTAACGAACACTTAACTCCATACATAGGGAAATAATATGAGTAAATGTCCACACTGTTTTGAAGACTTATACGCTACTTCTGATATACATGAATGTAAGGCGGCGAATGTAAAAGAAATTTTAGATCACCAAACAGAAGGCTACGGAATAAGTAAAGCCAGCAGAAATACTCTTGGGGTTAAGGTTACCGAACTAACTCCCCAAGCTCTCGAGCAGATTAAGAGGGCTGTTCACGAAGACTATGAAATATTAAAAGAAGAGCATGGTGAATTAAGCAGACAGGCAATCTTCAGTGAGATGAATCTCCCAGAAGCCGTCGAAAAGCTTTGCCAAGAACTTAAAAAAGATAAAGAGCTTTGGAGAGCGTGGAGGGATAATATCTCTATAGCGTTTCAGGATGAGTATAGAAACGTAGCGGTTAAGAGTCGATGTGACAAAGCCGCCGATAGATTCCTTCAAAACCTTACCAGAAACTACGGCGACTAATGACGGCAGAAAGTCTAACAATATATACTGTACTGTCGGGATTTCTACTACTTAGCGTGGTATATTTAATCGCCTATCTTACTAGAAAGAAATAGCTGTACTTTATCACATATTGTGGTATTATGGGATGAGGAGACTGTATGAAGATCGAAAACCATTCAGCATATTTACTAGACCCAGCCACTAAGAAAGGTCAAAGCTATAAGTTTGAAGTAAAATACAACTCAAAACAGCTACCATTTTTTGGAACGGAGAAAGTGTGAAGGATTTACATGAAGATTTTAAAGAGTGGTACGCCGATATTGCAAAGCTTAGCGGAGGCGTATGCAAGCAAGCTTGGGACCATCAACAAAATAAAATAAACAAACTAAAAAGGAGAAAAGACGTGAGCAGCCCTAACACAAGTGAATCAGTAGAGGCTTTTGAAAAAGTAGCAACGGCTCTAGAAAACTTAAACCCTGAAGATCAGAAGAGAATTCTAAGAGCCGTTGCAGTAATTTACGGCATAGTTTTAGGTAATTAATGGAAACTTTTTTTGAAGTATATGGAAAGTTGATAGGAGTTACGCCCGACACAGTGCTTGAGATATTAAACATCCAAGACAAGACTGATACGAAAAACTCTAGGGCTAAGATTTGCCTTGCTCTGTGGGAACATCGGGAGAAAGAAATTAACAACATAAAAAACGAAAAGGTAAGCGCCCTTCTAAGTGTAAATGTGAAATTGTTAGAAGCTAGAAGGCAGCTTCAAGAGCTTGAAATGTCAGAAGAATCCGCTCAGCAATATGCTGTGAAGTGTAAAGAACAGCTCAAGAAATGTGAAATGGCTTTAGGTAAGTATGGCGTAAGATCATTAAGTCAAGATGTTGATACTACAGAATATGCTCGAGAGTATTTTATGGAGAATAAATGAAAGTTGAAGTTGAATTAAATGATCTTTTAAATATATTACATTATAATACTACGTTTGGCGCTAGAGCTATTGTTGATGATGTTGCTAATATTATTAAAAAATTAGAAATTAGCGATACGAATATATTAAATTTTTTGAAAGAATATTATCCAGATGATATTGAGGATAGAGAGTGGTATTTGAATGATTTAAGAGAAAGGGTTAAAAAATGAGCTACTTGTATTATTTACCAGCAATAATACCTTTAGTTTTTATGCTAGGACACTATTTTGGCTGGCACTCTCAACTAGATAAAGTTAAAAAGAAAGAAAAGCAGCTTGAATTGATGGATGGTCAAGTTGAATATTGGCAAGATAACCACGATAAAGCTGCCACTCAATACGAAAGGTATTGTAAAGAATCCGAAAGATTAGCTAAAGAATGTATAGGGCTTGAAAAGCAGCTTGAATTTACAAAAGGTCAGACAGAACTTCTAGCAAAGGTTACTATAGAGATAAGAGAAACCCAAAAGAAGTTAAGACATGCTGAGAAAATCATCAGAAGCTACTACTTTGGTGTATTAAATAAAGAAATACTTGATAATTTAGTTCAAAAACACTTTGGAAAGGATATAAATGAAAGTTAAAGTTTATTACCATATCTGGCAAACGTTTGGGCGCAATGTTGAGCAAACTATGGTATTTTACTCTAAGGAGTTTGGTTGGAGGGAGTATTTTGCTGACGACGATGTTGATGAATGTCTTCACCATAAAAACAAAACCGAAATGATTAAGAGCACTTACGTACAACCTCACTATTTTGAGAAGTATGGTAAGCTACAGTATTTGGGAGAGTTATGAAAGATGAAGATTTAAGAAAATCAACAGTACATAAAAATCCTGAGCCAGATACGCCAGAGCCAAATAAACTTACAGGTAATGAGGAAGATTGGCAAGACGTTATGATTGCTCACTTTGGAAAAGATTGGGCGTTTCAAGGCTACGGTCTAGTAGAGTGTGGAAGCTTGTGTGATACTATTTTATTTTTACAGGAAGAAAATAGAGATTTATGTCAAGGTATAGAGACTGCTATTGATTCGATTAAAGAATTAAAAGCAGAGTTAAGACAAAATCCTCTAAAGGTTGTTGAAGGATTGTCCGATAAGTTAACAACGGAGGATGAGTGAGTAATATAGCTTTTGTTGAATGTAAAGATTTATTAAAATGTCCATGCTGTAACCACAAGGCTGATATGATTGAGTTTCAAGACCCTTTCGTTAAATCAGAGAATTGGTACAAAGTATCTTGCTCAAAATGCTCTATAAGGACTTGTCGATTGTCTAGTAAATATCAAGCCAAGAAGTCTTGGAATAGGAGAGTAAAATGAGTGAAAAAGAAAAATCGTCATTAGTACATAAATCCTACCACAATCAAATAGTTAAAGAATATCAACAACTACTAAGCTATTATCAGGCTAAGGCTGAGTTGGTTGATAATCTCCTTTACTCTATTGAAAACGATACTGTATCTAACCTTGTAGAGTTTGCCGAAAGAACTCGCAGTAAAATGTATAAGATGGAAAAAGCTCTTGAAAAGGAAAAATTCTCGAAAAGGAATGACAAATGTATTTAGGATTATTGAAGCAAGCCATGGAAAGGATTGGAATTGTACTG